>Ga0209395_1004475_pt1 | contig 16402 bp, 14 predicted proteins | sample GOMGulsemesocosm_3_FD_184635 | JGI IMG/M metagenome (GOLD analysis project Ga0209395, IMG submission 184635) | Methane-oxidizing microbial communities from mesocosms in the Gulf of Mexico - GOM9D Gulf of Mexico (SPAdes) (version 2) | ecosystem: Environmental > Aquatic > Marine > Cold seeps... | reverse complement strand
TACAATCGCCGTGAATTGTGCCAAGCAGTTAGTGAAGGTGAATAAAGGATTAAACAAACAAATTAAAGTGCGCCAGCAAAGTGATGAAAACAGCATTTTTGCCAACATTGTCCACAGCGAAGATTATTTTGATGTGAGCCTGTGCAACCCGCCATTTCATGCTTCACAGCAGGAAGCGGCGCAAGGTAACGAACGTAAGAATAAAAACCTCAATTACAACAAGAGTAAACGGGGCTCCACTCTTAAGGCTCATAAAACGGATCAGCTTAACTTTGCCGGTACCCACAAAGAATTGTGGTGTGAGGGCGGCGAGCAAGCCTTCATTAAAAAAATGATTGAACAAAGTGTATCGGTGAAAGATCAGGTGGGTATCTTTACTTGTCTGGTATCCCGTAAAGATCATTTACCCGCTTTATATAAAAGCCTTAAAAGCGCCAACGCCACTATGGTGAAAACTGTAGAGATGGCGCAAGGCAATAAGGTAAGTCGCTTTATTGCTTGGTCATTTTATAGTGAAGAAGATTAAATGATATTCACGTTGTTTTTATAAAGTAAGGGCTTATCTTAATCGTATTGAGATAAGCCATTCTGCCTAATCATGGCTTGAATTTCTTCCACATACGCTTCACGGCGTGTGCTGTATTTTAATAATCCCTGAGCCAATTGATGGCCACTGACTTCCTGCTTGCTAACACGCAACTGTTGGCGCAGCGTGCGTAAATCTTCGTAAGAATACTGGCTGTTTAAATTACGCATGTAGCTTTCAATGGATTGCTGAACCGACTTAAACTGCGCCACTTCGTGATTTTGACCCTTGCCCCTTTGCTTGGGCACTAATCCACAATCTTTCACATAACACCATTGGCCAAACAGGTTGTTGCCTTGGCGTGCAAAGCGCGAGGTGGCCCAGGCAGATTCATTGGCGGCCTGCGCCAACACCAATGAGGCAGGAATGGTGTCCACTCTAATGAGTAGCTGTTCAATGATTTCCTGGTACTCACTGGCTTTAACCTTATATTTTTTCGCCAGTGCCAATAGTGGCTCTTGATCCTCTTCCTTTATAGAGGCGGGTAATTTAGACAGCCAGCGACGTTCCTTTAAAATACCTTCATTGGCAACTTGTACTTTTGGTAATAAAAACAAAAAGAAATCCAATTTTTTCTGTTTAACGTCTGTATAGGCTGAGAAATCGGGTGTCTCGGATGAATACTGCGAGGAAGCTAGCGACGGTTTTTCGCTTTTTATCTCAACCAGATAGCCACAAAAGAAGGCCAATATTAAAGATAAAAATAGGGATGTGGCGGCAATGTATTTCATAATAGGGCAAATTACGCTGATTTAATGCGTATCGTTGAGAGTCTGCAAAATAGTCTACCAGTTCACATTTTAAGATAGTAGTAATAAAGCCGTAAATCAAAGGACTGTCTGTTGCGGGTGTTCGCTAATATCTGTCAGTAGGCGGCGGTGCCAACACCACCTACTAATTTTCTAATTTACAAAAATACCAATAATTTAGCCTTTACCCTGGCGTCGAATCGCGGAGGCGGTGAAGTTTTTACGTTTTATTGTTTTGCCAAACTTAAAGGCGTCTCGTTCTTCATTGCTTAAGTCAACCAGGTAGCGACCTGACTGTAAATCGTAATGAACGGTGGACACATACCAGGGGGTGTTGGCATTAACAAACTGAAGGGCATGTCCTTCCGACACGCGCCATAGAACCCCACGGTTATCATATTGATCGGCCGCGGCAATCTGCCAGCTGTCTTCGTCTACATAAAAGGTGCGCTTAGCGTAAATATGACGAGCGCCTTCTTTTAAGTTGGCTTCCACCACCCATACCCGGTGCAGCTCATAGCGAGTAAAGTCTTGGTTGATATGGCCCGTTTTTACAATGTCATTATATTTAGCGGTGTTGTCTGCCAGCTTGTAAGCATTGTAGGGAATGTATATCTCTTTTTTGCCCATCAATTTCCAGTCGTAACGATCCGGTGCGCCATTAAACATATCCAACTGGTCGGCGGTGCGCAGGCCTTCCGTTGACGGTCCTGGTGCATCATAGGCTACCTGTGGAGCACGGCGAACACGGCGTTGACCTGCATTATATACCCAGGCTTTTCTGGGCTGATTTACCTGGTCTATGGTTTCATGCACAAGCAATACGTTGCCCGTTAAGCGTGCTGGAGATTTAATAGACGATGTAAAATAAAACAAAACATTGTCATCGGCTTTAGCATCAAAACCGCCTTTTAAATACTGCGGAGCAGTTAATTGATTACGCACCTTTATGGGCATAAACGAGCCGTCTCTTTGCACCGGCATTCTTGCCGAGTTGCGCTCAATAGAGCCACCACGATAGCGGCTCACATGGTTCCAGATAACCTCAACACCGGTTTTAGGAATGGCAAAAGGGATGCTCTCATCAAAGTTTTTCATGCCGTTGCCACCGTCTATTAACTGGGCGCTGGTGGCATTTTCTTTGGCTTTTTCCTGGACCGATTTAGGAAACACTGCGCTGCGATGCGTGGTGTAAATGGGCATGGAATAGCTATCCGGGTATTTTTTAAATAGTGCCAGTTGGCCTTGCGTTAGATTGTCTTTGTATTGGGCTACATTTTTTGCCGTGATGGTAAATAATGGTTTTTCATGGGCATAAATATTGGTGAGCGGATCTTGGTTTTCATCATGGCTAAGGCCGCCCTTATAGGCAGGAATTGATCCGCTTTTGTTACCGGCTTTTTGTGCCCCTATAGCGGTGAGACTGGTGCCTAATTGGGCAGCTTCGTTAGCGCTCACTTTGGCTAATGCCGTGCCACTGTGTAAGGCCGCTATGAGTGCGCCACTGATTAAGAGTATTGGTTTCATTTGGTTTCCTTATGCGCAAGTCTCCTTGCGCACGTAAATTATTATTAGAAGGTTTTAGAACTGCATGCCCACAGAAACAGAGGCAAAATCACGGTCACTTATCACACTGTAATCACCACCCATAAATTGGGTGTAAGAAAGGCTGGCGTTATAGGTGGACTGGTAGTCGGCGTTTAAGGTGAAGCCCAAGGATTGCTGGCCTTCAACAAAAGCCCCTCCTGGCTGAGGTGCGTAACCCTTAACATCGTGACTGAAGGCTAAAACCGGTGTTAGATTAATGCCCATAAATGCGTCGTTATATTCAGCCACCACGCGGGTGCGATAACCGTAAGACGATTCGGTCACAAAGCCGTCGGTATTGCCGGGTAAACTAAAGATACCCGCGCGACCGTATCGAATTTCCCCTGACCCTTCCTTAAAGCCATGAATGAAGGTGTAACCTGCTTCACCAATTAGGGTGATGCGGTTGGCGCCCATTACCTGATCGATGAACTGAACGGCGGTCACTTGCGCTTGGCTAATATCAAATACGCGATAGCCTTGTGTGGTGCCGCCTTCACCGGCTGCTGCAACCGCGGCATCCAGTTCGGGAGCCACCATGTCTAGGGCAGCTAAGCTTGCCGTACCAAGGGGATCCAGGGTGGCGGCGATACTTTGTGTGGGGTTAATTTGAATTGGGGCATCAATCTTGTGGCTAATTTCACCAGACAAGGCCATTGACCCTAGGTTTGCAGCAAAGCTTAAACCGTACAGCTGAATGTCTTCCGGGTATTCCACAAAGTACTTTGTACTGCTTACCACGGCGAAAGCACCCGCACCCTGACCCACAGCGGTGATAGCCGCCACTTGCTCAGCGGTGGGTGGCGCGGTTAAATTTAGGCTGGCGGTAAAATCAGCCGCTGCTTGTGCGCCAATGGCCGCTTCATCAACATTATTGTAAATAGCACTGGCCACCGGAGCGCGGCTGTGAATATTCATGGCGTATAAACCAAACTCGGTATCGCCCAATGCTTGAGATACATAACGCAAGGCAAAACCAAACTGGCCGTCGTCTTTGGCATGGCGAATACCATCATCCGCCCGTTGTAAACTGGCAGCCCCTGGCAGGGTAATGACGTTACAGCCATCCGATACAAAGTCATTGGTGGCAAAATAAGTGCCGCAGCCGGGAATGACGGTTTCCTGAAATTCAAGTTGATAAAAAGCTTCCAGGCTTAAATCATCACTTACCCCGATATTGGCATAGGCCATATTTACAGGTATCAATCCTTCTTTAATTTCGGCACCAGGGCGTGTAAACGCATTCACGTCCACCGGGTTAATAGCATTAATACCACCCAGAATAAACGTGCTCTCACCCCAGCTCACCACTTGTTTACCTAGGCGCACATCTAACGGCATTTCACCCAGTTCAAATTCGCCGTATATGAAGGCGTCTAATAGGGTGGCCCCGGAAAATTTGGCGTAATCGTTAAATTCTGAATCGTCCAAACGGCCATTGTTATCATGGTTCACCTCTAGTGGGGTGGTGGGGCCAGTGCCAATGGAGGCGGTGGGCACATGACCATATTCCACGTTATTATCGGCCAGAGCCGAGTCATACCAGTACTTGCCGCGCACAAATGCACCGAAGTTTTGATAGCTTAACCGTAAGTCATGGCTGCCTTTGAATATTTGTGAAAACGCATCGCCATTGGTGAAGTTTGAGTTACCGTCTTCATCGTTGCCATCGGACTTTAAAAAATCATCTTGATCTTCTACTCGCCAGCTGGACCCCAGAGATATTTGGCTATTAAAAGATCCTTCTATGCCGGCGTTATAAAACTCCAAGGCCTGTGCCTGGGAAGCCAGAGCCAGAGGGATGGCCATGGCAAGGTATTTCTTTTTGAATCTAATTTTCATGGTATTACCTTTTATTATTTTTAAGGTCGCGCTTGTATGGCGGGCAGCAGGGTCCCTGCCGCCTCGGCTTACAATGGTTAAAATTTGGTGTTTATTTAATGGCGTTTATTGAATGGTGTTTTTTATTTCACCCAGGCCGGTAGCGCGTACCGTGACGGTATCGCCTTTTTTCAGAAAGGGGCTGCTATCCAGGGCCGCGAAGGCATCAAACTTCATGGTTGAAGGGGGGTTAACTATTTTTGCCAGGTTTTGTTTCCATACCGGCACTTTTAATGAAATGCCTTCCGGGGTGCCCGTTAATACCAGGTCCCCTTTGAGCATTGGGGTATTTGGGTAAAGTTTGGCAACCGCACTAATGATTTGTTTTGGGCTGCGAATTAAATCGCTGCTGTTTGCGTTTTGACGCAGCACCCCATTGACCGTGGTGGTTAGCTGAACACACAGGCCGCTTTGTGTATTGCTTTGATTGGGAACCCAGTATTGATCGGCGTAGGTTAAGAATCCAGGAAAGCCCTTGGCAATATTAAAGGCCTCAACTCGGTCTATGGTGCCCGACAGAATTAACGGGGTGCGTGAGGTGAATTCATTTACTAAAAAATAGCCTAATTTGGGTACGTAGTTGGGGTTATTTAGCTGGGTTTTTGTTACGTCTTCTAGTAACAGATAGCCCACCTCTACTTCGTAGTCTAATAGGGGAGGGATTTTCCCATGATTCTGTTTTATGTGTTGGGCAAGCTGAGGGTCGGCTAACTCAAATTGTGTCATGAGTTGTTGCTGGCTTGGAGTGTTCACCACTGAATTATCATTCAGGGTTTGCAGGTGTTTGAAAAATACTAAAGGCTTGTCAGGGTTGTATAGCCCTATGCCTTCCTGAATGTGCTTGCTGTAATTTAGTCCAAAATCAAAAATGGTTTTAGGCTTGGGGTTAAATTGAGAGTAAGCACCGTGCTCCATATCTAGGCACTCTACCGGGGCCGGTTTAGGAAGATCAAAAAAAGGTTGCCACAAGGCATTGCCTATAAACGCCGCGGCCAACATGGAAAAGATAAGCGGTAGAATTATTATTTTTCGCATAACACACTCCTAGAAAATTAAATGTTCTTCACTAGACCCTGCTTACAGGGTTCTAGAGGTAAACCGTTTGTTCATAGTTGGCGCTGAAACAAGCAGCGCTTATGAAATTACCATTAAGTTTTATGGAATTTTTTTAGGTACATAAGCAAACCCATGAATCCCCCCATGAAGCCACTGATGCCATTGCCTATGGCATTATTGAAGACGGATTGTGGAACAGGCAGTGCCAGGTAGTTCACCAAAAAACTCATGATGAAACCCATTGCGCCAGCTATCACACTCACCTTTATTAGAAAAAATGTATTGTTCATTATCCCATCCAGTTATTTTTATTGAGTTTGGTAATCAACGCGTTTAAGGCGTGGTTCCAATTAACGTACGGATTTTCAAATTTCTTTTTGGGGCTTGACGACTAATCGGCCACAAATTCGGACCAGGGCAGGCGGTCTTCGTCACCGCCAAAAAAGTCTATGTCCATCACGTTCTTGTACATGGGCACATGAATGCTATCTGCCTGGGGCATGGCTTGCAGTGCTTGCTTAAGCTGTGCCACACGCTGCGGATATTGTTTGCTCATATCGACTTTTTCGGTGGGGTCATCCACTAGCTGATATAGCTCGAACTCACCGGATTTAAGGGCCAGTAATTTCCAGGGAAAGCGATAAAACGCCTGGCCATCTGTGCCACTCACCAGGTAATCACTGGCTTGGCCTGCCTTGGTTGAGTTCAGGTTCAGCCACTGGCTGCGGCCATGAAATTGTTCACGACTGTCGGTTACATCTAAATTCAGTTTTGCAGCATTTAAAATAGTGGGCAGTACATCTTGCACCGTCACCATCTGCTCACTCTTGCCGGGTAGTATTTTTCCTTGCCAGTAAAGGGCGGAAGGCACTCTTACCCCTCCCTCATAAATAGACTGCTTGCCCTTGGCAAAGGGCAGGTTATCACTGCCCCCTTCTAGAGTATTTACCCGTACAAATTCTAAAAACTTATTGGGCAAGGGTTTACCAAACCAATCTTCAAGCCCCTGGGAAAGATTGACCTGCCAAGCCGGTGCGGCAGATGGGTTTAAGCCGCCGTTATCGCTCATGAACCACACTAGAGTATTTTCAAGCATGCCCTCGGACTTTAAGGTGGCCATGAGCTTACCTATGGCATCATCCAGCTCACTGACCATGGCGGCGTGTTTACGGCGATGGGGATTTTTTATGTGGGAATATTTTTCAATGGCAGCCTGGGGGGCTTCGTTGGGCAGATGCGGGGCATTAAAGGCTGCGTACAAAAACATGGGCTTATTGGGGTTGCGTTGCACAATCAAGCGCTCGATCTCACGGCTTAACAAATGGGTGCTATAACCTTCTTCGCGCAGAGTTTTGCCGTTACGCTGCCAATCAAGGCCGCCGCCGTGCACGTGGTCCCAGTAACCCACGCCTCCGGTGAGGTGTCCGTAAAAATGGTCAAAGCCTCTGGCTGTAGGACGGTATTCGGGCGTATGAAAACCCAGATGCCACTTGCCCGCCATGTAGGTTTGATAGCCAGCTTCTTTCAAAAGCTGTGGCATAATTTTTTGCGCCAATGGTAAGCCCTTGGGGTTGAGCTTGGACAGGGGGGAATAAATACCCTGGGACTGGGGTGAGTTACCGGTTAACAGCGCCGTTCGAGTGGGTGTGCAACTGGGCTGCGCATAAAAGCGGTCCAGCTGAACCCCCTGGGTGGCCAAATGGTCAATGTTGGGGGTATTAATTTCACTGCCGTTATAACTCACATCATTCCAGCCCATATCATCGGCCAGGATCACCACAATATTGGGAGCAGAGTTTTGCGCCGCCCCTGTGGATTTAGGTGCTAGCGACTCACCATGGGCCATCACAGGAAACTGTAATGCTGTAAGCACGACTAAATGTAAATACTGCAATCGTTTTCCAAGCCTCATGATGAGCACTCCCAGGTATATTTTTATTTTAGTTCTAAATCAAACCGTCGTAGGAGCCGCCGTCCAACTGCACGTTTTGGCCCGACATATAACTGGCTTGTTCGCTGCAAATAAAGGCACAGGTATCACCAAACTCGTTAGGCTGACCGAAGCGCTCGGCGTCAATACGCGACACCATCATATGGCGCGCTTCTTCATAACTTATTTGCTTGAAGGCTTTGAGCAGTTGCGCATTAGTATGTTGACGACCGGTATCAAACATTTCCGGCAATAGGTTGTTGATGGTGACGTTGTCTTTTACCACTTCTTTAGAAATGGACTTAGCCAAGGCGGTGACAGCCGTTCGGGTGGCGCTGGAGATGCACATGATATGTGACGGCGACTTCACCATGGCCGAAGTAATATTAATGATGCGGCCAAATTTGCGTTTACACATGCCGGGTAGCACTGCCTGAATCATAAAGATGGGCGCCATCATGTTGGCATTGATGGCCGCATCCCAGTCCTTTTGTTTACTCTGGGCAAAGAAAACCGGGTTGGGGCCACCATTATTGTTAATAAGAATATCCGGCTCAGGGCAGGCTTCTAACATGGCCTTACGGCCCTCTTCAGTGCTTATGTCTGCCTGAACTATGGTGACTTTGCCACCTTGCTCGGAGATTTCTGTTGCCGTGGCCTCGAGCGTTTCCAGGGTACGACCGTTAATGAAAACGTGCACGCCTTCTTTGCTTAAAGACAGGGCACAGGCCTTGCCTAAACCTTCGCTTGAAGCGCATATCAGCGCTGTTTTTCCCGCTATACCTAAATCCATAACAACCTCGTTTATTTATTGATGGGGTTAACGGTTAGACCGTCACGATATTAAAACCAGCAACTATCAAACAAATTGATCTGATGGCTTAGATATAAAGTTACATCGCGTTGTATTTTGTTTGTGGTGACACAGTAATTGAATACCGCCCAAAGTGCAACGTGTTGCATAATATGTTTTTGAAGGATAGGATCGGGCTATGGAGTGAATGGCTGGGTCCACCTTTAGTTCTGGCAAAAGGGGGCAGATAAAAACAAACCACAGGAATTTAATATGGGTATTTCGTTAATACGTTTTCAAAAAAGCAGTCAATCACAGATTAGTTGGGGAGTGTTGGATCAAGGGCTTATTGCTGAGTTTGAGTGGCAGGATAATGAGCTAGAAACGGTTATTCAAAAACTGGTGCCGCCCTTTAGTGAGGTGATGAACAGCGCAAAACCTACCGGACTCACGCTTAATGATGTGATTGTGCTCAGCCCGCTTACGTCTAGCTCGCAGTTATTGTGTCAGGGCTTAAATTACGCCGATCACGTGGCCGAGGCGGGTGTCTCCAAACGCGAAGCCAACGTGTCCGAGAATTCTCTATTTTTAAAATCCAGCGCCTCCCTGAGTGGGGCCTACGCCAATATTGTGCGCCCGCAAGAGTGCCGCCTTTTGGACTATGAGGTTGAATTGGGTCTGGTACTGAAAAAGGCCATAGACAAGCCCGTTACCGTGAAGGAGGCCGATCTGAAGGACTATGTGGCGGGGTTTATCATTTGTAATGACGTGTCGGCCCGAGATATTCAAATGGGGGCCCCCGCCATGCAATGGTTTCAAGGCAAGAGCTATCGCAGTTTCTGCCCCGCAGGGCCGCTGCTTTATTTATTGGATGAAAACGAAATTGAGCACATCTCTAGCATGCAGCTTAAGCTCTGGGTCAATGGCGAGCTGCGCCAAAGTGCGCAAACCAACCAGTTAATTCACAAACCCCATACCACGCTTGAGCACATATCCCGTTTCAGCAACATGAAACCTGGGGATTGTTTGTTAACCGGTACGCCGGGTGGCGTGGCACTGGGCATGAACCTTAAAACAGGTTTATCACTGGTGCTTAATATGACAAAAGATTCTAAGCGTAAGGCCAAGTTTACCCGGGCGCAAATTAGTAACCCCCACTATTTGCAAGACGGGGATGTGGTGGAAACTGAGATAAAAAGTCGTGATGGCAGTATTTCACTGGGGCGACAAAAAAATGTGGTGGTGTCCGAAGCGGTAAACCTTGAGCAGCAAACACTTACTGGAGTGGCAAAATGATATTGGATAGTAGTGAGGTTCGCACCCAGGAAGTAAAGCAATGGCAGGGGCTGCACCTGCTGTACTTCCCCCTGTCTTCCTGTTCGCAGAAAGTGCGTATTTTGTTAAAGGAAAAGCGTATTCCTTTCACCCCCCATGTGATCAACCTGACCAAAGGGGAGCAAACCGCCAGTTGGTTTTTAGGCATTAACCCCCGCGGTGTGGTGCCTGTGCTGGTGGATGGCGGTGAGGTGCATATAGAAAGCAACGATATACTGTGCCACCTGGATCAAGCCCACACCTCTAATCAGCCATCGTTCATGCCGCAAGATGAAGGCGAGCAGCAAGAGGCAGATGCGCTGCTGGATCGCGAGGACAGGATGCATGAGCATCTGCGCGTGATCACTATGAAATACTTGGCACCTACTCGTATGGTGCGCAAGTCCGAGCAGGAATTAAGCGCTTACGCCCAGAATGGACAAAGCAATGCTTATCGCCAGAAGCAGGTAGATTGGTGGCGAGAGTTCTCAAGTAATGGGGTGAGCGATCAACAGCTTAATGAAGCCGTTTTTGCGTTTCATGAGTCATTTAAGGCACTAAATACTATTCTTAAATCCCAACTATATTTGTTGGGCAGTCGTATCACAGTGGTGGATATAGGCTGGTTTATTAGCATTCACCGCTTGGTGCTGGCGGGCTACCCTCTGCACAAGTATCCAGAGCTAAATGTCTATTATCGTACCCTGTTGCATCGTCCCAGCTTTCGCCAGGAAGTCTCTGCCGGGCCCTTGCCCATTAGATTGGTGGGCTGGCTGACGCGCAAGATCAAGCGGCTTACAGGTGCCAGGCTAGAAGAGACCTACTATGCCCTATCTATCACCGTCTAATTTGTCATAAAAACACGCAGGTTATAACTAAACTAAAAGTGCAACGCGTTGCACTTTTAGTTTTTCAAGAGTAAGATGAATCATCCTGGCAAGTATAGGGCTTGGCTCTAAACCAATTGTCAGCCACACATCAAATACTATTATTTGTTGTAAAAAATACATTCTCACAAAAATAATTTCAATGGAGTCCCACATGGAGCTTTTATTCGATCAAAACCTCATAGCGAGAATTCTTATGAGTATCACAGCCTTTGGATTGGCGGTGGGCCCAGCGGTGGCCGACTTTAATAAAACCCATGCCACCAACCCGTTATGGCCACCCCATGCACGCTTCCATGTTGTGTGGCAAGTGTTAACCAATAGCTCGCTTTGCCTGTTTTTGTTATTTGTATTATGGACCCCGCTGGTTGAACAATACGATTTGCAATTAAAGCTGGTGGCCGTAGTGCAGTTCGCTATTTTAATTCCCATTTATGTGACGATTGCGTGTATGGGAATATTCGATGGCGCCTTAAAAGACGTGAATGGTTTAAAACCGTTTGTATTTAATATAGCGGGCAACAAAATCGAAGTAGATACCAATGTATTTAATTTTACCATCATCATTATAGTGCTATGCGTGGCGATGTTTAATGTGCAATCCAGCGTATTTTTGGGTTAAAGGCGAGCGCCAATAACTTTCATTCTGAAATAAACCATAAAGAGAATTATTATGTCAGACGTGATGAAAACCAATGTGCTAATTGTAGGAAGTGGCCCGTCAGGAATGACCATGGCCCTGGCGTTGGCCAAATTTGGCATCAGCAGCACCATCATAGATCGCCGTGAATCCATCTACATGGAACCTCGTGCTCATGCCCTGAACCCAAGGACTCTGGAAATTTTTGACTCTCTTGGGATTAATGTTGATGATTTTAAAGCCGTCGCTACCCCCAATGAAGAAAGCTGCTGGGTGCGTTGGGTAGACAAATTAAATGGTGGCGAATATGGCAAGCTGCCTTATGAACAAATGCATGCCAAGCCAGATTTACCCACGCCACATCCATTGTTTAATATTGCCCAACCAAATTGTGAAAAAGTGTTGCAGCAGTATGTGGACCGAGAATCCCTAATTACGTCAATTCGTCCTTGTCAGTGGCAATCATGTGAGCATCTAGATGACGGGGTTGAATCTATTGTGAGGGATAGCGAAGGAAAAGAGCTGCGTATTTTTAGTCGCTTTTTAATTGCCGCCGACGGTGCGGGCAGCCGGGTGAGGGGGGCACAAGGTATAGAAATGAAAGGCATGGGGGTGGTGATGGATTTCACCATGATTCATTTTAAGGCCGACCTCAGTAAAATAGTAAAGCATAAACCCGCTATTTTATATTGGGTGATGGCGCAAGAATGTGCCGGTACCTTGATCGCTTTTGACATTAAGGACAACTGGGTATTTATGCTCCCCCATGATGATAACGTGTTGGATAAGAGCGAAATTACTGAAGAATATTGCATGGATATGTTAATGAAGGCCATTGGCACCAGTGATGTGGAAGTGGAGATTCAAAGTAACGGAGGCTGGGGATTGGGCTCACAAGTGGCCGAATCTTATCGTCATAACAATGTGTTTTTAGTGGGGGATGCTGCCCATCGTTATCCGCCCAGTGGCGGCTTGGGTTTAAACACCGGAGTGGGCGATGCCCATAATCTGGCCTGGAAAATGGCAGGGGTATTAAAGGGTTGGGCATGGCCTGGTTTACTAGACAGTTACGAGCCAGAACGCCAAAAAGTGGCGCAAAATAATGCCGACTTCAGTGTGGATAACGCAGGCAAGCTGTTTAGCATTATGGTGGCCACTCAGTCCCTTATGCCTGCGGGCAAACAATCGTCCATTGAGACATTGCGTAGCAACCCTAAAAAATGGGCCGCGGTTCAACAAGGCATTGAAGATCAGCGAGACCATTTTGATGGCTTAGCGTTACAGATTGGTCAGCACTATGGTCGAGACGAAGCGCCTGATTTGCGAGCCAAAGACTTTCAGTTTTGTGATGTGGGTGCACGTTTTCCTCATACCTGGCTGTCGGTGGACAATATTGAGGCTTCCTCTTTGGACTTGTTAAGCGCCACTGAATTTACCCTTGTATTACGTAACGGTGTGAACTTGCCTAGTATTAATGGCGAGGTGCCATTGCAAATAAAAGTAGAGGGTGATCACTTTAACGCCAGTGAGAAAAACCTAAAAACCTTAGGAATGGATGATGCTGTTGCCGTATTGGTGAGACCCGACGGCCATATTAGTGCCCGTTTTTGGGAAGGTGAATTAACGCAGGGGGCGGTGACTGAATCACTGAAAAAAGCCGCGGCAAAATTCATGGCCTTTGCGTAATTATATTAATTAATAATGATTGTTAAGTGAGTGGGAGGATATATGAGATTTAAACTTTTATTATGGATCATGGGGTTTCTGTTAGAGAGAGCCAGTAAAAACAATGCCAAATTTCAAAATAAGTTGGCAGGTAAAGAACTGACGCTGGAAATCAGTAGCGAAGATGGGGTGGCGCGCCACTTTATCTTCAGACAGCAACGCATTTTGAGTTATCCTGGCAGGGCCAGTGCGCCGGCTTTCCTAGGGGGCGCTCATGAGCCAGATGTGACTATTCGCTTTCGCAAGGCGAGCTGTGGCTTTAAAACCTTTACCGCAAAAGACAAGCAATTGGCCATGATGGGGGGGATTGAAGACAAAAAAATCACCATCGAAGGGAATTCACTGTATCTAATGTGGTTCCAAGGCTTAGCCAGTTTAATTGGACCCAAGTAGTGGTTCACTGAGGTTGGAGGCAGATATTTTTTTACATGGATAATGACTATTCATGTAAAGATTCTGTCAAGGACAGAGATGTTAACCCTCGGCGCCTAACAATTATTGATTACTTAGCTAAAAGCACTGCGCTATAATCGCCCAAAACGTATATCTGGGTAAGTAAATGAGCCGCCGGGAAGAAAGCAAGCAACTCAAGCGCGAAAAAATCATCGCCACCGCCAAGGAAATTATAGCAAAGGAAGGGCTGGACAAGCTCACCATGCGCTACCTGGCCGACAAAGCAGAAGTGAGCTCGCGTACCCCCTATAATCTTTTTGATTCGAAAACAGACATCTTAGTGGCCATCGTCTTCGAAGCGGCTAAAGAACTGCCTGCCAAGCCAAACACTTCAGGGCTCATGTTTGTTGAGCAACTGATACAACTGCCTAAATTACTGGAATTATTTTGCGCCCAGCAACACGATTTTTACCAGGATGTGCTGTGGGGAATAATGAGTTCCGATGACAAGCACTCCCGAGATCAAGCCATTACCGCCATTACCGGTTTCGTTGCCCCTCTGGTGACACAGGCCACCCAGGCAAAAGAATGCTCAGATAAGCTTCCGGTTGAAGTATTGACCGCTCACCTGGTGACCCAGTTTCTAGCGATCCTTGGCATGTGGGGTGCCTCGCAATTGGCATTGGAGGAAGCCTCTGCCAATATTCAATTTTCCTGGGCCAATACCTTACTTCCCTATGCCACGCGCAAGAGTAAAAGCTGTCTGAGCCAGGCACAATTTGATTATGGGCAGGCATTAGAAAAAACTCTGGCGCAGTCGAGTCGAGCCTAAGGTTAGCGAAACTCACTGGAAGTTGACTTTAATGCCCAGTGTTAGAGCGAATCCATTCCATGAAAAGGTTGAGCCTGGCACGATCAAGCCCGTCAATATATTCATGGAAAAAGATAAGCGGATGAGAAATAACTCCTAATCGTTCATCTCGAACTATCAGACCCTTTTATAGCCTTTGGCTTTTAATAGAGTCATGTGATTAAGGGTATGGTATCTGGTTAGGCCTGCTCGAATTAAGAGAGGTTCATGTTCACAATTTCAGGTAGTAGTCACATAGCAATGATTTAAAGTCGTCGCTGTACTCAGGGCCATGCTCAGGGTGCACCGTGAGTTGTTTTTCTGGGGTTGGGCTTACCAAGGTTGATGTGTGGCTTAGGGTAAATATAACCCTGTGTGGGGCTTTCTGCGGACGACTACTGAGCAGCCATCTTTGATCTATTTTTAACTTCGCTTGCTGGGCGCTTTTCATAAATCGCTCCAACTCGCTGCAAGGCAGTAATATCCAGGCTTTGCCCTTTTCATTAAGATGTTTAACGATACTTTCACACAGTTCGTTAAAGCTTAAGCCGTCATTGTGACGGGCTTGGTTACGCTTTGCATCCGGCCCCTTTAAGTGATCACTGAAAAAAGGCGGATTACTCACCACTAGGTCATACTTTTTATGGCCATTAAACTGTTTAATGTCGGCGGCATGCACTCTAATCTGAGATGAAAATGGGCTGTTTTCAATATTGTGTATAGCTTGTTGGGCAGCCACTTCATCTAGTTCAACGGCATCGATGTGAGCCTCACTACGCTGTGCCATCATAAGGGACAGTAAACCAGTACCACTGCCTATATCTAAAATTTTATGGGCACCATCAACTTCACATAGGGCGCCAAACAGGCAAGCATCTAATGATACCTTCATGGCACACTGATCTTGTTCGATGGAAAATTGTTTAAAGTGAAAGGTGCTCATATAAGTAGTCTAGTGGCAGAGGGCAGCATTATAGCAAGATTGCGCGATAGCGGGACTCGCCTTTTATAATGTTAACGCTTGACCTGAATTCATATGACGCCAGGTCGTCTCTGCTGTGCTTATATTTTGTTGCCAGTACCGTCGTTGCTCAAAATAGATCGATTATTTCTCCCTCTTTTCCCCTAGCCCGCAATACAAAATTCAGCAATAATCCAGCCACTTAAAAATAAATAAGGAGCAGGGTTTAGTGAACGAACTCAATTTAACCGCCAGTGCCGCACAATACGTGCAAACCACATTAAAGGGCGGTGTTCTCACCATCTTGATGAACCAGCCCAAAAAGCTAAATGGCTGGACTGCCCAAATGATGGAAGCCTTTACAGAGGCATTCACTAAGGCCGCCACTGATGATGTTACTAAGGCCGTTATTTTTACCGGTGCCGGAGACTATTTTTCTGCCGGGGTTAACCTTGGCGGTACGTTACAACTCATGCACCCTAAAAAGCTTCATGGATTTATTATTGATCACAACCAGAAGCTGTTTGATATGTTCTTACGCTTCCCAAAACCCATTTTGGTCGCCGTAAATGGCCCAGCCATTGGCGCAAGCGTAACCTCATCTACCTTGTGTAGCGGCATTATCGCATCAGAAAACGCCACTTTTTCCACGCCGTTTGCGGCCTTAGGCATTACCCCGGAAGGGTGTTCTACCATTCACTTTCCTCGTTTAATGGGTGAAGAAGGCGCGCAACGCATGCTGGGCAGCGAAGGGTGGAAACCTACGGCTTCCCAGGCACTTACCGCCGGCTTGGTGCAGTGGGTGGTTCCCCATGAGCAATTGCAAGAAGAAGCACAAAAGATTGCCCAAGGCTGGGTAGCTAATGGGCAAACACGAACCTTTTTGGCTGGCAGTGAGCAGGCAGAACTAGAGCAGGCCAATGCGAGTGAATCTGTTGAGCTTGCCGATGCTTTTTTAGGCGCGGCCTTTTTACGTGAGCAGTTCAGGTTTTTATGGCGTAAAAACAAACGTGTGCCATCTTTGGTGTTTTTGTCGCTTTGGTTGTTAAG
>Ga0209395_1004474_pt1 | contig 16409 bp, 13 predicted proteins | sample GOMGulsemesocosm_3_FD_184635 | JGI IMG/M metagenome (GOLD analysis project Ga0209395, IMG submission 184635) | Methane-oxidizing microbial communities from mesocosms in the Gulf of Mexico - GOM9D Gulf of Mexico (SPAdes) (version 2) | ecosystem: Environmental > Aquatic > Marine > Cold seeps... | reverse complement strand
CTCTACCCTAATCGACTTACCTGAAGATACTAAGGAAGAAGTTCTTCTTGAAAAAATACAAAACTTAAACAACGATACTGATATCGATGGATTTATCGTGCAATTACCACTTCCTAAGCATATAGATGAACAAAAAGTATTAAAAGCAGTTGATCCCGATAAGGATGTCGATGGTTTTCATCCTACAAATGTGGGTCGAATGGCCTTAGATTTACCCTGTTTTTTACCGGCAACACCTTATGGGATTCTAGAATTATTAGAACGCTATAATGTTGAAACCTCTGGAAAAGACGTTGTGGTTATGGGGAGAAGCCATATTGTTGGTCGCCCGATGAGTATCTTAATGAGTCAGAAACGCAAAGCTGGTAATGCAACAGTTACCGTTGTTCATAGTCGTACTGAGAACCTTTCAGATTTTACTCAAAAAGCTGATATTATAGTTGCGGCCATTGGTATTTCTGAGTTCTTAACCGCCGATATGGTTAAAGATGGGGTTGTTATTATTGATGTTGGAATCACACGAGTTCCAGACGATTCGAAAATAAGAGGCTATCGTCTCGCAGGGGATGTAGACTTTGAAAGTGTGAGTAAAAAAGCGAGTTATATCACGCCCGTTCCAGGTGGCGTAGGTCCTATGACTATTGCTATGTTGTTGAAAAACACGCTTTTGGCGCGAAGTATGCAGACGTCTTAAAAAGGCGGCTAAGCCTTCAATGTTTTTTTTCTTTCGAAAAAATGAGTACCTTTTTTGAAAAATTAAGGTCTTATGAAGTGTTTAAAACAACTTTCTTTTCTGATTTTTATTCTCGTCTTAAATTGTGACTCATCGTCATCAGAGAAATCGAATCCAATTGCTATTTCCATATCATTTACAGAACATTTAAGTTCAGAGAAAATAGATGGTAGACTGTTATTAATAGTTGCCGATAATGATAAGTCTGAACCTCGATTTCAAGTAGGAGAGGGGCTTAGTGCTCAGCCTATATTTGGCGTAAATGTAGAGCACCTTGCTCCCGGTGAAAAAGTTGTTTTTAACCAAACTACTTTTGGATTTCCATATGAAAATTTATCCCAGTTAAAACCTGGAGAATACTATGTTCAAGCCGTGCTTCATGTGTATGAAACATTTAATTTGTCAACAGGTCATGTGGTTAAATTACCCATGGATAATGGAGAAGGGCAGCATTGGAATACATCTCCTGGAAATTTGTATAGTCAGCCCTTTAAAGTTCAGGTCTCAGAAAAGGGCATCGAAAATTTTGAGATTGTTTTAGATCAAATAATTCCAGAAATTAAACAGCCGGAGAATACAGAATGGGTTAAGCATATCAGAATGAAATCAGAATTACTATCAGAATTTTGGGGTAGAGATATGTATTTGGGGGCGCATATATTACTACCTAAAGGTTTCGATGAACATCCAGAAGCGAAATACCCATTGATGGTATTTCAAGGCCATTTCCCATCCGATTTTGGAGGTTTTAGAACGACCCCACCAGATCCCAATATGGAGCCAGAATACTCCGCTAGATTTGACCTTGATGGTTATAATGTGCTACAGCAACAGGAAGCATATGATTTTTATAAACGCTGGAATGAACCCGATTATCCAAGATTTTTGATTATTGAGATTCAGCATCCAACGCCCTATTATGATGACTCATATGCCGTGAATTCTGCCAGTCAGGGTCCTTATGGTGATGCCCTTACCTATGAGTTAATTCCTTATATAGAAAAAATGTTTAGAGGTCAGGGAGAGGGATGGTCGCGCTTTCTTTATGGAGGTTCTACAGGAGGCTGGGAAGCTTTGGCCGTCCAGGTGAAATACCCCGATGAATATAATGGCTGTTTTGCTGCCTGTCCGGATCCTATCGATTTTAGAGCCTATTGCTTAACAAATATTTATGAAGATGAAAATGCCTATTACAGCATGGGGAATCATAAAAGAGTTGAAATCCCAGGGCATAGAGATTACTTGGGGAATATTAGTTCTACAGTGCGCGAATCGAATCAATTGGAATTGGTTCTTGGTGATAAATCCAGATCTGGTGGTCAATACGATATTTGGGAGGCCACCTATTCACCTCAAGGTGAAGATGGCTATCCGGTTCGACTTTGGGATAAAGTTACTGGTGATATAAACCATGAAGTGGCTGAGTATTGGAAAGAAAACTACGATCTGAAACATCTTTTAGAACGCGATTGGGACAAATTGGGGGAAAAATTGAGAGGGAAAATTCATATTTATTGTGGAGATATGGATAATTATTATTTGAATAATGCCGTGTATTTAATGGAAGATTTTCTTGAGAGTACAACAGACCCCTATTATGAAGGGGAGGTTGCTTATGGAGATCGAGCAGAACATTGTTGGAATGGAGATCAGGAAAATCCTAATCATATTTCTAGATTACGTTACAATACTATGTATGTGCCTAAAATAATGAAACGCATTGCTGAAAGCGCTCCAAAAAATGCTGATTTAACCAGTTGGCGCTATAAATAGCACTGCGATAATTAAGTGGGATATTTTATTACAAGGGATTGAGGTTTTGCTATTTAGCGAACAATTGATTAATATCTTTAAAGGCTTTGAATTCTAAGGCGTTTCCAGAAGGGTCATTGAAAAACATCGTTGCTTGTTCTCCTATGAGGCCTTCAAAGCGGATATAGGGTTCAATAATGAAGTCTATGTTTTTTAGCTTTATATCTGAGGCTAATTTTTGAAAAGTATCCCATGGTAAAACCACTCCAAAGTGAGGCACAGGGACCTGTTTACCATCTACAGGGTTGGTCTTTAGAACAGCTGATGGCTCTTTGGCTTTGTAATGTATAACTAATTGATGTCCAAAAAAGTTGAAATCAACCCATAACTTATCATGTCGCCCTTCTGTACAGCCTAAAACATCTCTGTAAAAAATGCGAGATAATTCAATGTTGTCAACGGGAATGGCAAGGTGAAAAGGTGTAACTTCAGTCATGGCTTTTATCTTCTGTTTTTACTTTTATATGGGGTATTTGCATTGTGAATTTTAGTAGATTCACTAATTAATTCATTGAGTGTTTTAAATTCTTCTTTGGTTAATTCACGATAGTCTCCAACAGGAACGTCTAGTTTGATGTTCATAATCCGAACGCGTTTTAGAGCTGTAACCTCATAATTAAGGTACTCACACATGCGTCTAATTTGTCTGTTTAATCCTTGAGTCAAAATAATCTTAAACTCGTAGGTACTCAATCGCTTTACCTTGCATTTACGCGTAACCGTATCTAATATAGGCACACCATTGGACATGCGCTCAATGAAAGTCTGAGAAATTTGCCTGTTTACAGTTACAATATATTCCTTCTCGTGATTATTACTCGCTCTTAATATTTTGTTTACAATGTCCCCATCATCTGTGAGAAGAATAAGACCTTCACTGGGTTTGTCTAATCGACCAATAGGAAAGATACGCTTAGGATAATTAATAAAATCAATGATATTATCTTTTTCAACCCGAGTATCGGTAGTGCAAACAATTCCTATTGGTTTGTTGAGAGCCAAATAAACAAATTCGGTTTTTGTATTTGTAATGTGTTTACCATCTACATGAATGGCATCATTAATTTTGACCTTGGTTCCCATTTCTGGAACGACTCCATTTATGGTCACACGACCTTCGTCAATGAGTTTGTCGGCCGCTCGACGAGAGCAATATCCTGCTTCGCTTAAAAATTTATTGAGTCGTGTTAATTTTTCTTCCATAACATAAAGCTAAACGTATTAAAAAGTATTAAGAACTTTAGTTCCACAAAAATACAATAAACTTTAGCTATTAATAAAATCTAAAATTGATTTCGTAACAGATTTATCATTTAAAGAATGCCCTAATCCTGTGGTGGATATAAAATAAGAGTTTTTGTGGTTTCTGCTAATTAATTCTGCATCAGAATAAGGGATAATAGCATCTTTGGTGTCATGAATAATTAAACTTTTACTCCTGATGTTCTTTATTAATTTGGCTGTAGAAAAATCTTCTGGGGCTGCACCAAATTGATCAAAGATTACAGATTTTAACTGACTTTCAATTTTTTTATTATAACCTAACATTTGGATATAGCGCTTTAAAATGTCTTTGAATTCAGAAGGAGCCCCGAGAAGTACAATCTTCTCTATCGATTTGTACTGATATTTTTGTTGAAAAAATACCGATGACATCCCTCCAACCGAATGCCCGATGACTATATCGGGCTTGTGTTTTTTTACTACGACATTGATAAATTCCGAATATAATAAAGCGTTAAATACCTTGCTTCCAGAAGCTCCGTGAGCAGGAGCGTCTAAGGCGATTATATTAAAATCCTCCTTTAAAAATTCTTTGATTTTCTTTTTCCATCGCGCCGCATTACTTTCCCATCCATGAACCAAAAGTATCTTTTTCCCAAGGCCTTCCCAGTGATAGGTCATGATTGGTAAATCTTCATAATCCAAAAGCTCTTGTGTTGCCGTATTTAAGAATTTGTGATGCTTCTCCTTTAAGAGCCCTTTTCGAGGTGTTGAAAACAAATGCAAGGCTCTGTTTGCAGCATAATCTGCCGAAACATAACTTAAAACATTGAGGTAAGAACCGACAATTTTTGGAATTAATATTTTTAATGCTTTTTTCATCTCTGTTTAATGCTCAGGCCAGTAAACATAAAAATTCTTGATCTTCGCAAGTTCAGGAATTTGTATCGCCTCTATTTTTAAATTCATATCGAAGCGCATATTTGCTGGAAGCTCCTTTTTGTCTATGGTGAAATAAGCGTTAATTTCATCCACAGACACAATGATATTACTCAATGTGTTTTGAATCCCAGAAATAGTATAGTTATCTGATATAGACTTAAAAGTGCTGTTTGCGGTAAGTCCTTTAGTGGTTTGATAGCGATGGTCTATAACTCTAATCGTTTTGATGGTTGCCGTAGAGTCAAAAGATTGAGTAGGAGTAAGTACTAATAATTTTTTTCCACCTTTCTCGTAAATGGTGATATCATTAATGTTTCCTGTAAATTCATCGCCACCGATATATTTTATGATAGAATCATTGGTAAAAATGGATTCTAAATCTTTTACTTGGGTAGAATCATTTAAAGTCCCAATGTTTTGTTTGGAAATAGAAAAAGGGTCTACCTCTTTTGAACAAGAAGTAAATAATGTAATACAAAGGATTAGGCTTAATAGGGGATATTTCATAGGTTTAAAATTATTGTTTTTTAATAAGGTTTTAATATTTATAATTTATTTGATTATTTTTTTTAAGATACCAAAAGCGGCTCTTATAAATGTTGCAGATGTTAAAACTTTTACTATCGGATTTTGTCTGGTGTAACTTCGTGAGGAACTTCGTTTTTTCTGCTTTGATTTTTTTTCTTTTTCCAGCTCAAGTTTGGCTTCTTTTGTAGCTTTTAATTCTTCTGCTTTTTCTATTTTTTTATTAAGTATTTCATAAGCACTTTCGCGATCAATATCTTCGTTGTATTTTAAGACTAATTTCGAATCGTCATAAAGGGCATTGAGCTCCGTTGGTGTGAGGACGTCCATTCTGCTCATCGGTGCCCGCATCATAGTTGCCGCCAATGGTGTTGGTCGCCCCTTTTCATCTAAAGTCGAAACAAGTGCTTCGCCAATGCCTAAGGATGTTAGAACGCTAGTTGTATCATAATATTCTGTGTCCGGATAATTTTGGGCCGTCAGCTTAATCGCTTTCCTGTCTTTAGCTGTAAACGCTCTAAGGGCATGTTGAACTTTTAGCCCCAATTGCCCTAATACTGCTTCGGGAATGTCGGTTGGATTTTGAGTCACAAAATAAATGCCAACACCCTTACTTCGAATGAGTTTTATGATGCTTTCAATCTGACTTAATAATGCTTTTGACGCTTCATTGAAAATGAGATGTGCCTCGTCAATAAACATGACGAGCTCAGGCTTATCAGTGTCCCCTTGTTCTGGAAATGTTTCATAGATTTCGGCCAATAAACTCAACATAAAGGTCGAGAATAATTTGGGTCTGTCTTGAATGTCTGTCAATCTAATTATATTGATATAGCCACGACCATCACGTGTGGTTCTCAAAAGATCCTCAACATCAAAACTTTTTTCACCAAAAAATAAATCAGCTCCTTGTTGTTCTAATTCAATTATTTTTCTAAGAATTGCTCCTGTAGATGCCGTTGAAATCCGGCCATAGGCATCATCAAATTCTTTTTTGCCCTCCTTCGTGGCATATTGTAATACCTTCTTGAAATCATTGAGGTCGAGCAAAGGGTATGTATTGTCGTCGCAATATTTGAAAACTACGGCAACCACACCCGATTGTACTTCAGATAAATCTAGAATCCGTGATAATAATACTGGACCGAACTCGCTAACCGTTGCTCGAAGCCTTACACCTTCTTCTTCTGATAGAGACATAATTTCAATGGGAAAGGGCTTAGCATTAAAAGGGAGCCCGATGGCTTTGTGACGTGCATCAATTTTTGGGTGACCAGGACTGGGTTGTGCTAAACCGCTTAAATCTCCTTTAATATCCATAAGTAATACAGGAATCCCCTTGTCACTTAAGTTTTCTGCTAATACCTGGAGTGTTTTTGTTTTTCCAGTACCAGTAGCCCCAGCAATCAAACCATGTCTATTCATCGTTTTTAGAGGTAACTTAACAAAAGCTTCATTGAGGGTTTCTCCATCTAACATGGCGGCACCAAGGGTTAAAAAATCACCTTTAGTACTATAGCCTTCAGAGATATGATTAAAGAAATTTTCTGATCTGCTCATGGTCTTAAAATTTGCATAAAAATAAGTAATCTAATGCAAATCAATAAAAAAAAGACAGGACTTTTATTCGTAGACTAGAAACTGTAAACTATCTTTGCCTCCTATGCAAGCAGAGATTGAAAAGAAAGTTAATAAAGGGCAAATGTTACCTTTAATGGAAGAATTTTATACCATTCAAGGGGAGGGATACCATAAAGGGACTGCCGCTTATTTTGTTAGAATTGGAGGTTGTGATGTAGGATGCCACTGGTGTGATGTAAAAGAAAGCTGGAATGCAGATTTGCATCCACCAACAGAAACTGCCGTTATTGTGGATAATGCGGCTAAATATAGTAATACCGTTGTAGTAACGGGAGGAGAGCCATTAACTTGGGATATGTCTGAGTTGACTCAGGGATTTAAAGAAAAAGGCTTGCAAGTGCATATTGAGACTTCTGGAGCTTATAAATTAACCGGTATTTGGGATTGGATCTGCTTATCTCCTAAAAAGTTGAAATTGCCAACTCGAGAAGTTTATGAGCAGGCCAATGAGCTTAAAGTCATAGTCTATAATAAAGCCGATTTGGTATTTGCTGAAGAGCAGGCGGCCAAAGTAAATAATAACTGTATACTGTATTTGCAACCAGAATGGAGTAAACGTGATAAGGTGATTCCTTTAATTGTAGATTATGTGATGCAAAACCCTCAGTGGAAAGTGTCTCTACAAACGCATAAATATTTAAATATCCCATAAAATTAAAAAGCCTTGATTTCTCAAGGCTTTTTAATTTTATGGAATGTGATTCATTAGTTCATAGGAACAGCAACTCTAACCGTTCCCCAGCCCATATGCATAGTGCCTTTCTCGTCAAAAACAATTGAGAAGGCTTCAAGAGATGTTTCACTTGTAGTTGCTGGTACAATTACTCGAGCAACATCTTTATCTTTCTTATAAAAATAAGATCCCCAGGTATTAAGGTCAGAATTTATAATAATAGTCCATTCATTTTCTCCAGGAATTGTAGATAAAGTGTAGGTTCCAGCTTTTACAGCGGTCCCTGCAACCATCATATCTTTATAAAATGTGATTTCTGCTGCTTCATTGGCTCCAGTTCTCCATTGTTTCCCATGAGGTGCGAGTTTGCTCAATGAGCGCCCGTTCAAATGTGGTCGACTATAAACGATTTTTACTGCTTTATCAGAGACCTTATAGCTGCTAGGGAAAGCTGCAGCATCCATCGGACTTTTGTCTATGTCTGCAAATTTTTGTGCATTTACATTCGTTGTTAAAAGCATGACCAATGCGAATGTAATAGTTGAAATAAAAGTTGATTTTCTCATCTTAATTTTAAGTTTTTATAGTTTTAAATGAATAGTATTCTAAAGGTCGAAATTTCATATTAAACTTTACATATTAACAGATAATACTTTTTAAAACTAAAGTTTGCCCCGGTTTTAAAAGTATTTTACATAAAAAAAAGCGCCTTGATCTCTCAAGGCGCTTTTTTTATGACTTAATATTTATCCTAATTCATAGGAACTGCAACTCTAACTTTATCCCATCCTAAATGCATGGTTCCGGTCTCATCAAATGCAATTGAAAAGGCTTCTAGAGATTCGTCACTCATTGATGTTTTAACCGTGAAACGAGTAACCTCATTACCATCTTTATAAGCATGAGCGCTTCCACCCCAAGTGTTTAAGTTTGAATTGAGAACAACAGTCCATTCCTTGTCTCCTGGAATAGTTGTTAAGGTATAGGTTCCAGCTTTTACGCTTTTTCCTCCCATTTTCATATCCTTATACAAAGTGACCTCTGTACCTTCATTGGCGCCTGTTCTCCACATTTTACCATTTGGAACCAACTTGCTTAATGTTCTTCCGTTTAACTGTGGTCGGCTATAAACTATTTTAACAGATTTGTCCTTAGACATGCTGACGTCTAGTGGACTTTTATCTAGTCCTGAAAATTTTTGTGCGTTAACATTTGTTGATAATAGCATTACAAATGCAAAGGCAATAGTTGTAATAAATGTCGATTTTTTCATTGAATTTGTTTTTTAATTACCACTGACTTTCTTTTTGATAAACCCTAGTGGAAATTTGTTGTTTTTTATTTGGTTTAAAATTATAGTATTGATAATGTAAAAGACTCAAGGTTTTGTTAAACTTTACAGATTGCATGTTTATTGAAATAATTCCCCTTGTATAGTTTTTAATATATGTAAAAATGGATCATATAGTTGTGATATGTAACTAAAATAAGTATAAGTGTTTATAAAATGAAACAAAGTCCTCATATTTGTACTATCAAATTAAAAGAAAAGATTATGTGTGGAATAGTATGTGCATTCGATTTAAAACAAAAATCTGAATCCTTAAGACCTCAAATTTTAGAAATGGCGAAAAAAATTCGTCATCGTGGACCAGACTGGAGTGGTATATATAGTAATGATAAAGCCATTTTAGCTCATGAGCGACTGGCTATTGTAGATCCAGCTTCTGGTAAACAGCCTTTATTTAGTGAAGACAAGAAACTTATCCTAGCCGCCAATGGTGAAATATATAACCATAGAGAGCTACGTAAGCAATTTGAAGGAACCTATAATTTTCAAACAGAATCTGACTGCGAAGTTATTCTTGCATTATACAAGGAGAAAGGTGTAGATTTTATTGATGACATGAATGGCATTTTTGGATTTGCTATTTACGATGTAGAAAAGGATGAGTATTTTATTGCTCGTGATCATATGGGGATTATTCCATTATATATAGGATGGGATGAAAATGGAACATTTTATGTGGCTTCAGAATTAAAAGCTCTAGAAGGTCAGTGTACAACAATTGAACTTTTCCCTCCAGGGCATTATATGTCTAGTGCCGATGGTCAATTTGTAAAATGGTACCAAAGAGAATGGACAGACTATGCCGCGGTAAAGGAAAATGAAACCAGTATTAAAGAAGTGAAACAAGCTTTGGAAGATGCCGTACATAGACAGTTGATGAGTGATGTGCCTTATGGGGTGTTACTTTCAGGAGGTTTAGACTCTTCGGTAACCTCCGCTATAGCAAAAAAATATGCAGAGAAACGCGTAGAATCCGATGATACCAAAGCCGCCTGGTGGCCACAGTTGCACTCTTTTTCTGTAGGATTGGAAGGCTCACCAGATTTGGCAGCAGCCCAAGTTGTGGCCGATCATATTGGTACGGTGCACCACGAAATAAAATTTACAATTCAAGAAGGATTAGATGCTATAAAAGATGTGATTTACAACCTTGAAACTTATGATATTACGACCATTAGAGCCTCTACGCCTATGTATTTGATGGCACGTGTTATCAAGTCTATGGGGATAAAAATGGTATTGTCTGGTGAGGGTGCCGATGAGTTATTTGGAGGCTATTTGTATTTCCATAAAGCCCCGAATGCACAGGAGTTTCATGAAGAAACGGTTCGAAAATTAGATAAATTGCATATGTATGATTGCCTGCGTGCAAATAAAAGTTTAGCAGCATGGGGAATTGAAGGGCGTGTGCCTTTCCTCGATAAAGAATTTATGGATGTTGCGATGCGTATTAACCCTCAGGATAAAATGATTAATGGTGAACGCATGGAGAAATGGGTTGTGCGTAAGGCCTTTGAAGATATGTTGCCAGAAAGTGTTGCCTGGAGACAAAAAGAACAATTTAGTGATGGTGTTGGATATAGTTGGATTGATACTCTTAAGGAGGTAGTAGACGCTGCTGTAACCGATGAGCAATTGGCAAATGCGAAATACAAGTTTCCAATCCAAACACCAACAAATAAAGAAGAGTTTTATTACCGCTCTATTTTTACGGGACACTTTCCTAGTGATGCGGCTGCCTTATGTGTGCCTCAGGAGCCAAGTGTTGCCTGTAGTACAAAAATAGCCTTGGAATGGGATGAAGCATTCAAAAACATGAATGACCCAAGTGGTAGAGCAGTAGCCAAAGTACATGAAGATGCTTATTAGATTTTTAATTTGGTAGCTTAGTTAGTGAAAAAGACCAGTGATATACTGGTCTTTTTTTATGCTTATATGGAATTCATGAGCTAAAATTTAAAGCGTTTATCTATTGATAACAGAATTAGAGGTTTTTATCTGCCATAACCAGTTTTGGCAATAGCTGAGCATTCTTTTCTTGATAGGGAGCTAGATCAGTTAATATGCTGTCTAGCAAATTTATTGACTGAAGAATAAATGGCCCCTTGTTAAGCATGACTCCGTCTGCACGCTGCGCCATTGCTGCATCTGTAATTTCTGCACGAGAAGGTGTGCCCTGCTTCGATAAACTTTCTAAGACCTGAGTGGCCCAAACAACTGGGACGCGTGCGCCTTGACACAGGGCAAGAATTTCTTCCTGTATACGTCCTATATTTTCCCAACCACACTCAATGGCTAAATCACCGCGTGCAATCATAACACCTAAAGGATGCACTTGCATAGCCTCTAATAAAATTTCTGTGAGCTGATTAAAACCGCTTTGAGTTTCGATTTTTAAAATAATACCTAAACTTTTAGAGGCGTTCAATTGTTTGAGCTCTACTAACAAATCCTTGACGTCTTGAACAGTATTGACAAAGGATAAATTTACAACATCGGCATGTTGCACAACAAATTGAAGATCCTTTTTGTCCTTGGTTGTCAGTCCGCTTATGCTAAGCTCGCTGTGAGGTAAGTTAATGCCTTTGTCGGCACGTAATTTTGCCCCTGATGCCTTGGCGTGAACAATTTCAATAATAGCGAATTCCTTTTTTACCTCTCGAATAACACCTTCAATTTTACCATCATCAAAAAAGATGGGTTCTCCTTTTTTTATTTGTTGTAATATGGAAGGTAGTGTACATGAAATATGAGCAGGATGTTTTATTAAACCATCATCGCTAAGTTGAGCATTTGCTCCAAGGGTATAAGCCTTGTCTATAATTAAAAGGTCGTTAGTATGTAAGATAATTGGGTGTTCGAGAGGGGGAAGTTCACCAACAGTAATAGGTTCAGTTTTACCTTTGTCAACAAAGAGTTTCATTCCAGTTTCAAGATAGCAGGTCTTATAAAGCTTGACTATACAACCATCAGCTCTGGTTTCGACAATCGTGAATTTTCTTTTTTTAGTTCTGGCATCCTTAAATGAGATCTGCTGTCCTTCTAAAAAATCGGGTTGAACCTCCCATTCCATTGGAAGGTGAAGGAGTCCTGAATCTAAAAGAGGTTCTTTACCAAGCCAAATGACACAGGGTTCAATGATTTTCCCATGGGCATTTTTTTTAGGACGAAATTTTTTAATCTTGGGACCTGGAGTTAAGGCGCCTGTTCTAATTTTTGGACCACCCAAATCCATAGCTATTTTGCATTTTTGTTTCAGGGCTTTTGAAGCAGTCCTTATATGTGTGATCATTTGTTCCCATACAATCGTATCGTCATGAGCACAATTAATACGAGCACAATTCATTCCACTTGCTATCATGTCATGAACGAGTTGATAATCTTGAGCCGCTGCCGTAGGAAGTGTGACCATGATACGCGTACGTCGTCCTTTGGAACGATACCCAAGTAAGCTTTTAGAATTGTATTTTTCCTGACGACGACTTTCCTTAAACAACAACTCGACAGGATGCCTCTCGAAACTTGCCTGCTCCAAAAAACCTTCTAAGATACTTTTAGTAGCTAATAAGCTGGCCATGACATGACTCTCCGATTTTGCCAGGCGAGACAGCCCAAGGTTGCCTAGTTTTTTTTGCATCTCGTGAATGTCCTCCATTCTTAAGGCCCGATAATGTACTAGGTTTCTAGCGCCTTCTTCAAATTTAGGATGTACCCTTTTGATCTGGTCCTTAAAGTTCTGTTCTAATTGAATTGCTCTTTCAATAATGATATCGATCTGTTCTATGAGCCAGATTATTTTAGACTGTTTTTTGTTCATTTCTCTGTTGCTAACAACTTTGTTGTAAAGTTGTGAGAAAACAAATTTATTAAACACTTAGGGAAAGTAAGCTAAATTCGTGCCTCAATTTTATATTTGTATATACTACATTTAATAAGGATTAAAAATGTGTTCCTGTCAACATGTGTTCTATTGTTTCATAAATAGTAAAATCCTATATTTGAAACGTAATTATGTTAAGTATATCTTCACAAGTTTTTCAGCTCACACTTAAACATGCCTTTACCACATCGAGGTATACGGTTAATGTACAAGACACCCTAATTGTAAGCATTACAAATGGTGAGTTAACGGGCTATGGTGAAGCCACCGTTAACCCGTATTATAATAGTACTGTCCAAAAATTAGAGCATTCAATTCAAAGCGTAAATGAGATCGTTTCAAGGGCAGATGGAGATCACCCTTCTGAGTTATGGAGAAGATTGGCCCCCATTCTAAAAGACGACTATTTTGCTTTATGCGCTATTGATTGTGCCTATTGGGATTTGTATGCTAAAACAAATAAGCGTTTCCTGAGGAGCTATTGGACAGACAGCAGTGCAACACCTCTAAGTAATTATACCATCGGAATTGATAGTATTGATAGCATGAAACGGAAGATTTTAGAAACGCCTTGGCCTGTTTATAAAATTAAACTGGGGACTTCCAATGATGTAAAGATCATTTCAGAACTTCGAAAAATTACAGATTCCGTCTTTAGAATAGATGCCAACTGTGCATGGACCGTTCAAGAAACACTCGCTAATGCTATTGAGTTAAAAGATTTAGGCGTAGAGTTTATAGAACAACCCTTAAAAGCTAAAGATTGGGAAGGCATGAAAGTCTTAAAAGAAAGGTGTGTTTTGCCGCTTATTGCAGATGAGAGCTGTCAGAGGTTTGCTGATGTGGAGCCCTGTGCTACTGTGTTTCACGGAATAAATATCAAACTTATGAAGTGTGGTGGATTAACACCAGCGCTGACAATGATAGATAAAGCAAGGCAGCTTGATATAAAGGTAATGGCAGGTTGTATGACGGAATCTACCATTGGCATTTCTAGTTTGGTTCAAATTGCGCCTCTTTTAGATTTTATAGATGCCGATGGCGCCATGTTATTAAAAGAAGATATTGCTGAAGGCAGTACTTTGATCGATGGCAATATATTATTTAGCTCCGAAAATGGATCTGGAGCCGAATTTAAAATCGACTTAAAATTGAATTAAGCCGCTCTAAGGTGATTCTTCTAGCTTTTCGTTCTGAGAAGTTATATTTTATCTTCAATATTGAATATAAAGTCCTTTTAAGGCTGTTTAAGCAATCTTTATTTAAAACCACAAATGTTAATAAGTATTTTAAAAGAGGCTTAAAAGGGTTAAAATAAGGAGGTTCTATGTGTTATATTTGTGTGTTTTCTAATAAAAAGAAGGATAAAGTAACATATATAAATATGAGCGAAGAAGCTAAAAAACAAGATTATTCGGCAGACAGTATTCAGGCCCTAGAAGGGATGGAACACGTACGTATGCGTCCATCGATGTATATTGGAGATGTTGGAGTAAGAGGGTTGCACCACTTGGTATACGAGGTTGTAGATAACTCTATTGATGAAGCAATGGCAGGCCATTGTGATCGCATAGATGTTATTATTAATGAGGACAATTCAATTACCACTCATGATAATGGTCGTGGTATACCTGTAGGATTACATAAAAAAGAAGGTGTTTCGGCTTTAGAGGTTGTGATGACCAAAATTGGTGCCGGTGGTAAGTTTGATAAAGATTCTTATAAAGTATCTGGTGGACTTCACGGAGTTGGGGTGAGTTGTGTGAATGCATTATCCGATCATTTAAAGGCAACCGTATATAGAGAAGGTAAAGTCTGGGAGCAAGAGTATGAAAAGGGTAAATCTATGTATCCGGTTAAAGCAGTTGGAGAGTCTGATAAAAAAGGAACTACGGTTACCTTTAAACCAGATCCAACAATTTTTATTCATACTTTAGAATACAGTTATGATACCTTGGCAAGTCGATTGCGTGAATTGGCTTATCTCAATAAAGGACTCACGATTACGATTACAGATAATCGTCAAAAAAATGAGAAAGATGAATTTGAAACTGAAACATTTTATTCTGAAATAGGACTACCTGAATTTATAAAATATTTAGATGCTACTCGTGAGCCTTTAATGAAAGATGTAATCGCATTCGAAGGAGAGAAAAATGGAGTTCCTGTTGAAGTAGCGATGATTTATAATACGTCCTATGCCGAGAATTTACACTCTTATGTAAATAATATTAATACTCATGAAGGAGGAACACATCTTTCAGGGTTCAGAAGAGGTTTAACGCATACCCTTAAAAAGTTTGCTGATAATTCCGGGATGTTAGACAAGTTAAAGTTTGATATTGCTGGAGACGATTTTAGAGAGGGTTTAACAGCTATTATTTCTGTGAAAGTTGCAGAACCTCAATTTGAAGGGCAAACAAAAACCAAATTAGGAAATAGAGAGGTTTCTGCTTCTGTTAGTCAGGCCGTTTCCGAGATGTTAACCGATTACTTAGAAGAACATCCAGAAGATGCTAAAACTATTGTGCAAAAGGTGATTCTTGCTGCACAAGCACGTCATGCTGCTCAGAAGGCACGTGAAATGGTTCAGCGTAAAACGGTGATGAGTATAGGAGGATTACCTGGAAAATTATCTGACTGCTCCGAACAGGATCCTGCAAAATGTGAAGTATTTCTTGTCGAGGGAGATTCGGCAGGTGGAACAGCTAAACAAGGACGTGATCGTTTGTTTCAGGCTATTTTACCATTAAGAGGTAAGATTCTTAATGTTGAAAAAGCAATGCAACATAAGGTGTTCGAAAATGAAGAGATTAAAAACATCTTTACAGCACTTGGTGTGACTATCGGTACGGAAGAAGATAGTAAGGCTCTGAATCTGTCAAAGTTGAGATATCATAAAGTTGTAATTATGTGTGATGCCGATATTGATGGTAGTCATATCGCAACTTTAATTTTAACCTTCTTCTTTAGGTATATGAAGGAGTTAATTGAAAACGGACATATCTATATTGCTACCCCGCCTTTATATTTAGTGAAAAGAGGTGCTAAGAAACAATATGCTTGGAGTGATAAGCAACGTGATGAAATCGTATCTGTTTTTGGAGATGGTTCAAAAATTCAACGTTATAAAGGTCTTGGAGAGATGAATGCATCTCAGCTTTGGGATACAACAATGAATCCTGAGTTTAGAACCCTACGTCAGGTTATGATCGAAAATGGTAGTGAAGCCGATAGGATTTTCTCAATGCTTATGGGGGACGATGTACCTCCACGTAGAGAATTCATCGAGAAAAATGCAATTTATGCTAATATTGATGCCTAATACAGACTGATAGTTCTTTTATAAAAGGAATATAAATATTTAATAAAACACAGGTCACCAAATATCTTTTGGAGACTTGTGTTTTTTTGTTTGTAAGGGCTATTGAGTAGATTAAAAATAGCAGGAATTATTGTGGGTTTCGTCGGGTATTCCCCTAGATAAATCCTCTGAAGAAGCTGTCTCTTCTACAAATTTAAAAATGTTTGACTTTAAAACGAATGGGTTTAAGTTGTTTTGGTCTGTGTTTGATGTTTTGAAAATGTAAATTTTAACGATTATCTGCAAATAAAATACGATAAGGTG
>Ga0209395_1004471_pt1 | contig 16416 bp, 16 predicted proteins | sample GOMGulsemesocosm_3_FD_184635 | JGI IMG/M metagenome (GOLD analysis project Ga0209395, IMG submission 184635) | Methane-oxidizing microbial communities from mesocosms in the Gulf of Mexico - GOM9D Gulf of Mexico (SPAdes) (version 2) | ecosystem: Environmental > Aquatic > Marine > Cold seeps... | reverse complement strand
TTTTAGCCTTCATTATGATGTTTATTGCCGGACTTAATAGTATTTGGTTAGGGCCATGGGCGTTTGAAAAAGAATACCAAGTATTAGAGGAATCTCAGGCTCAAGCGGGTATTTCTACGTTAGCGTCTGGCCGTTTTCAATATTCTTCCAATAAGAAGGCCGTAATTTACGTAGAGTCTATTAAAGAGGGTGAATTAAAGCAGGTCTTCGTCGCCCAAATGCCTAGTGATGATAATCCTAATGAGGATTCAAGTGTCGTAATTGCAACCACTGGTAGAGTACATGAAGAAGATTCAGGCTCTCAGCAACTTCAGCTCAACGATGGCAAACGTTATCAAGGGCAAGCGGGGCAGGCATCAGGTACACATATCGAATTCACACAATACGAAATGCAAATCAAAGAACAGGAAGTGGAGACACGACGCCGTAAATTAAGTGCTATCCCTGTATTACAATTAATTGAAAATGGCGATGTGGAGTCGATGGCCGAAGTTCATTGGCGTATTGCTGTTCCGTTGACAATCCCTCTATTAACACTTATCGCCGTACCGTTAGCACGTGTGAACCCGAGGCAAGGTAAATTTGCCAAATTGTTTCCAGCCATTATGTTATTTCTTGGGTATTACATCATGCTCATGGCAGGACGTAGCGCTCTCGAAGATGAGGTTATTCCCATGAGTGTTGGGTTATGGTGGATTCATATTAGTGCCTTTGTCTTGGGGATTGCCCTATTAATGAGGGAGCGATCTGTTGGTGTCTTTGTCAGAAAGGTTTTTTCCCGTAATAAAAATAATAAAGGGCAAAGCGCTTAATGAATATTCTTGATAGATATATTGCTCAAATTATTGCTTCAACAACGACTTTTTGTTTGCTTATACTTGTTGGCTTGAGCTCTATGCTTAAATTTGTTGAACAGATAAGATCTGTAGGTCAAGGCACTTATTCAATGTTTGATGCGGCCACCTATGTATTGTTAATGGTTCCTAGGGACATCGAAGTATTTTTCCCTATGGCGGCTTTGTTAGGGGCGCTTATTGGACTGGGGATGATGGCTAGCAACAGTGAGTTGGTTGTTATTCAAGCCGCAGGAATATCTAAATTACAAGTCATTATCTCTGTTATGAAAACCGCAATTCCCTTAATGATTTTAGTCATGATCTTAGGAGAGTGGGGCGCACCCTGGGCAGAACGTGAAGCGCGGAACCTGAGGACTCAAGAAATTTCTGGTGGCAGCTTAATTAAGAGTAAACAAGGATTGTGGGCTAAAGACGGCACACGTTTTGTGCATGTTACTAAAGTTATTGAAACAGGGTTATTAAACAAGATTACTATTTATCAATTTGATGATAATAAAAACCTGCAAAAGATTACTAAAGCTGCACAAGCACGATACAAAAATGACAGTTGGTTGTTAGAGCAGGTTAATCAAACTGAATTTAAAGATCAGAAAACTGTTGTCACTAACACGGCGCAGTTAATCTGGGTGTCAAGCTTAACGCCTAAAAAGCTTGGCGTTGTTACAGTGCCTCCTGAATCCCTATCAATTCAAGGGTTGACGGAATATTTAGCCTATCTTGAAATGAATAAGCAAGAAACGGCGCATTATGATTTAGCCTTGTGGCGTAAATATATGCAGCCATTAACCGTTGCTGTAATGATGCTATTAGCGCTGTCTTTTGTCTTTGGGCCTTTGCGTAGTGTGAGCATGGGCGCACGACTAGTTATGGGTGTTATTACGGGATTTGCGTTTCATTTGAGCAACGCAGCGTTTGGACCTATTAGTTTAGTCTATCAAGTGCCTGCAGTGTTCGGCGCTGTCTTGCCAAGTCTTTTATTTTTAACCATTGCGGTTTATTTCTTAAACAAACGTACTTAATTTTATTCTTTAGAGCCTGTTATGAAATACATTGGTCATACCCAGTTTCAGCACAAAAATAATCCTAAAATAGGGGTGTTAGTTACTAATTTAGGCACGCCTCAAGCGCCAAAACCGAAAGCTTTACGTAAGTATTTAAAAGAATTTTTGTCGGATCCTCGCGTTGTAGAAGCACCACGATGGTTGTGGTGGTGTGCGCTCAACTTAGTGATTTTAAACATCAGGCCAAAACGTTCAGCTAAAGCGTATGAAACGGTTTGGACCGAGCAAGGCTCGCCGTTGATGTTTCATACTAAAGCGCAAGCTGATAAAATTCGTGCGCAGCTTAACGCAACATATGGCGATGATATTGTGGTGGAGTTTGCTATGCGCTACGGTGAACCTTCAATATCTAACGTGATTGACAAAATGCTTAATGAAGGCGTTGAAAAGTTGATTGTGTTACCGCTTTACCCGCAATATAGCGCGACTACGACGGCATCAACCTTTGACGCTGTAGCGAAAGAATTTACTCAGCGACGCTTAATCCCTGAGCTACGGTTTATCAATCATTATCATGATTTTCCTCCTTATATTGACGCACTTGCACAAAAGATAGAGCAACATTGGCAAAACAATGGTCGCTTCGATAAGTTGATTCTTTCATACCACGGCATTCCCAAACGGTATTTAACCAATGGTGACCCATATCACTGTGAATGTTATAAAACATCTCGCTTGTTGGCGCAGCGTTTGGATCTTAATGATGATGAGTATATGACAACCTTTCAATCGCGCTTTGGCCGAGAAGAATGGCTGACCCCCTATACGGATCATGTCTTGCGAGTATTACCAGAGCAGGGTGTAAAATCGGTGCAAGTGGTGTGTCCGGGATTTTCATCCGATTGTTTGGAAACAATTGAAGAAATTGGCATTGAAAACCGTGATTATTTTATGGAAGCAGGCGGCGAAAAGTTTGAATACATCGAAGCATTGAATAGTGATGATAAACACATAGATGCTTTGGTCGCGTTGATTGAAAGTCATATGGCGGGTTGGAAACTAGATAACAATTCAATCGAACGCGAAACACAAGCTAACAAGTATGGCGCTACCTGTTAGAGCTGAAAATGCAGTACGTGCGTATACTGCATTTTTATTATCTTGGGCTTATAACTGATCCCAATTTTTAATTTTATTCGCTTCAGGGCTAAGCACTACAATTTCAGAACCTGATATTCTATCTTGCAGACTCATCCCTTCACTATTTTTTGACAATAACCAAATATTTCCTAATCCCAAAAAGCCTGAACATAATCGTAAGATAGCTTGGAATACTGTAATAGAAGTGCCATTCATACGTTGCACTTTTAAACGCCATGCACGCATTCCTAGCGTTTGTCCGCCATGAGTCCAAAACCAGATAAAGAAAAGGCATACCACGGTAATTAAATAACCAGAATAAACATCACTGGTGATAAGGCATTGTTGAATGTCTGCATTATCTGCACAAAAGGTAGGATTCAAATTGGCCAAAACAGCCACAATAATAAAACCAACAAAATGCGCTACGGCATATACAGCCATAGCCACCAAGAAGTCATACATGAGTGCGCCAAGTCGGCGCATAATGCCTGCGCGTAAAAAATCAGCATGATTTTCTGGTTGAGATTCAGGAGCTTTTGTCATTTTCTATTGGCCTTGTTTATGTTGAAGCTAGTTTAACAAAACGATTTAGTTTTGTATCCCTTAACTCATAACATCAAAACCTTAGTTTTAGATGAATTGAGCAAGAAAGGCCTGTTAGATAGGCATCTATCGATAAAAATTTGTTCAATGTGATAAAAAAGTAATAATAATGATAATAGACTGATGAAAATGTTGTGTATATTTGTTAAGTTCAATGGCGGTTGGCGCGAACATACCTGTTAACACGCTTTTGCAAAAAATAATAACAGTGAGAATACGATGAATTCATGGATTTTTAGTGATAATGACCAAACAACGGAACCATTATCAGGTCAATTGGCCTTAGATTATGTTGTAAAACACCCGAACGCTTACGCGTGGCGCCCATCATTTACGCATTGGATGCCCGTTACTTATATTGCTGAATTTTCCAATTTAGTTTCAGCACCTAAAGCCCCTGCTACTGTACCTCAAGAGCTAATCGAAAGTTTCCTGGTTAAAGAAAAGTCATTGATTGAAAACCTAGGTGCTTTGGATAGTAAAATTGTTAACGCTATAAATTCCCTATCTGAGTTTGATGCTGAAGTTAATTATTATAAAGAGTTAACTGAAGGGTGTAACTTAGAGGTCCAAGAGACGCTTAATAATATAGAGCAACAATATGCTCGATTAAAAGCGAACCTTAAAAACTTTACACAAACAGCTTCGTCAGACAAGAAAACGTTTTCTAATACAGTAGATGACTTTAAAAGTAGCACATCCATGTCATCACGTAATGCGTCTGAAAGTTCACCTACGCCAAGTGTGACGGAAACAATAGCTGAACCGGCAAAAAGTGAACCTGACCCTGTTGTGACGCCTACTGTTGTTGATGAAAAGATTAATGAAACAACTATTTCGGAGAAAAAACAGCAACCCGACGTTGTTATCACTGAATCAGATACCGTTTCAATTGATGATGAATCAATGCCGATAGAAACCAAACCAACTCCAACACTTAATGTGGTGCCCAAACGTGTAGTTGCTAAATCTGATCGCGTAGCTAGCTCAACGGCAAACAAGGCCGCGGCATCATTATCAGAGTTGGTTTCTGATGCTCCTGTTGAGAGTGTAAGTAAACCTGTTAAGTCTAAAAAGCATGCTCGAGTGGAGTTTAGTGAAGACATCACCGCTGAAGACATCGCCATTGCTGCCAAAATTCAATCAATGACAGTTGATGCCGAAATGGCCAGCTCTTACGACAAGCATAATATGGTAGATAATGCCGAAGGTGATTTTGATTACATTTTAAAAGGTAAATATGTTGATGATGGCAGCATAGGCGCTCGAGTGGATGATCAAGAAAGCACGGAGGATGAGATCGAGTCTGAAGACGAAGAACTAGTGACAGATCTTGATGATGAACCTAAGAAGCGTAAACGTAGACGTCGTCGTTAAACTTACTTGATTGCTTGAAAATTGGCCGAATGAACGTAAGTTATCGCTAATTAAGCTTATTTAAATCAAAACAGGCTTGCCAACAAAGTATGCCTAGGTATAATGCCTGCACTTATCTAACAACACGTTAGATAGCTACATGAAATGCCGGTATGATGGAATTGGTAGACATGACGGATTCAAAATCCGTTGCCTTCGGGCGTGGCGGTTCAAGTCCGCCTACCGGTACCATTTCATGAATAATAAAACCAACGAAAGTTGGTTTTTTTATGCCTGTAATAAAACAGCGTCCGACTGTTTACGCGGTACTATTTCATGAATAAATAAACCTCACTAGTTGAGGTTTTTTTATGTCTAAATTAAAGTGAATGGCGAACAGCGTCCGACTGTTTACGCGGTACTATTTCATGAATAAATAAACCTCACTAGTTGAGGTTTTTTATGTCTAAATTAAAGTGAATGGCGAACAGCGTCCGACTGTTTACGCGGTACCAATTCATGAATGAATAGACCTCACTTAGTTGAGGTTTTTTTATGTCTGTAATAAAGTGAATAGCGAACCGTGTCCGACTGTTTATACGGTACCATTATAAAAACATATTTGTTCGTAACATAATTTCGGGAACATCTTTATGTAGGTGTTTATATTTCTCTTCAAATTTTTAATGACGATTTAGAGTGCAGCACTACTGGATTGCCTATCCAAAGATACTTGGATGATTGTTGCACTGATAGTCTAGAATTAATCGTGGTAATTTCCCTTGGTTGCTGTTGATTAAGATATACGAACGGTTGTTAAGTAGTTGATGTTTAATGTAAAATTAATTTGTTGTATTCAGTTTATTACAGTCAGTACAGAGCGTTCAAGCCTAATCTCGGTTTTGTCAGCTTAACCAATCTATAATTGACAAAACTGAGATTATGCTCTTAAATTATATTATATCAGGAGTGGAATTCATGAAAAAACACGTATTGGTGATTGCAGATATAGAAGATGACGATACACTCTCGTTAGAGAAGGCTCGTGATATTGCATTCTCTATGAGCGCGACCCTGGAAATAATCAAATTTATCCACCACAACAAAGACTCAGACATAACACTCGAAGATCATTTAGAACAGGCTAAACAATCACTTTCCTCCATTATTGATAGCGTTTTTGATGGGACGACAGAAATCAATAACGAAGTGGTTATTAGTGATAACATTGCCGATTGGGTAGTTAACCATTGTGGCCGAAAATCTGTAGATTTGGTGATCAAAGGCGGGCACCGAACTGAATCATTGTTCCACACCCCTTCCGACTGGCATTTAATTCGCCACTTATCCTGCCCAATATTGATCGCCAGCCACGTTAAATGGAAAACTAAAGCCAATATTCTATTAGCTTTGGATTTATCAACGGACGAAAGTGATCATCAGCAGCTAAACTCTTCAATACTAAGTTGGGGGGAAGTCTTGTCCAAGGTTACCCACAACCAATTGCACGTCGTGTATAGCATTCCAGTCGCCAAACCGCTGTTAGATTTTGACCTGGTGAGCAAAGATTCAGTCAAAGAGAAAAAGGCACCGGCAGCGAAAGAAAAAATGAAAAAACTGCTTGAAAGGTTTGATATGAGTTCCGTAACCAGTCATATCACGGCAGGGCTACCAGATAAAAGCATTCTCCATCAGGCCAATGAATTAAACAGTGAGTTGCTGATTATAGGCAGCGTTGGCCGTAAAGGAATTAGTGGCTTTTTATTGGGTAATACCGCCGAAAAGGTGCTGCATTATTTACGCACCGATTGTTTGATAATAAAACTACCACAAGATTAGAACGCTATTATTATTCTGTATGACAGACACTGGCCGTTACTTATTCTTTTCATTGAAGAATGAGTTAGAGGTGCATAGCGTAGAACCAGACCAGACAAAAGGAGCGCATATTCAACGATTACTTAGATCTGAATTATCGATAAAGTAATCTAATATATCTGGTGTTGTTGGCCAGATTGGTATTCTTGCTCGCTAGCGCACGCCAGGCATAGTATTTGGTTCAATCAAGCTAATATCAATTACGTAATTGAACCAGTAATTCAAAAGTTATCTAAACTGTCTCACGGAAAATTTATACCAATTCCATTAATTATATGATCTTGTTGAGCGAAGAAATAATTCAACCAATGAATTAAGTCTTTCCAGTAGATTATTGAGTTTTATGTGAAGAATTAATAAGTACAAAAAATCCAAAATGATGAAAGTTTTCTTATACCAATCTAGGTAAGTAACTGGTCTACTTTTTCACGAGCATAAATAGGTTAGGGCACATGTTCATGCCATCCTGTGAACATAAGTACTTACATCCATGTAAGCAAGGCATTTATTTTCGTATGTAGTTATTCTCGATAACTGCTCCTGCGTTATCCTAATGTGCTACATCCGTGTAGCAATACATAGAGAATAAATAACGCAGCCATCATCTATTTAGACCGTTAAAAATGATCAGGTATTTTTCTAGGTTGGTATTATAATTAAATTGAGGAGAGGATTCATGAAACGACATACCATCAATTTATTTTTGACGTTAGCTGTGTTTTGGTTACTCAATTCAGGCCACTATAGCACACTCATTTTGTTGCTTGGGACTGCTTCTATCGTTTTGGTGTTAATTATTGTCCATAAAATGGATGTGGTTGATCAAGAATCCCTGCCATTATATTTTCCGCGTAATATATTTAGCTACTATTTATGGCTCATTAAAAAAATTATTCAGGCCAATATCACCGTGGTAAAACATATCTGGCTTGGAAATAACAGTATATCTCCAATACTTAAGAAAATTAAAATCAGTCAGAAAACCGACGTCGGGAAAGTATTATATGCAAATTCGATTACGTTAACCCCAGGAACGCTATCAATCGATTTAGTGGGCGATGAAATTATAGTACATGCTTTACTCTATCAAGATGTTGAATCATTAAGAGCCGGTGAGATGGATCGCCGAGTAAGTAAGTTGGAACGCTAATGTTAGTTGCTGCCACAATTGCCATTTTGGTCGCCATGTTCTTAGCAATCATACGAGGGATCGCTGGGCCTACGTTTTATGATCGTATTTTGGCTGTCAATATGTTTGGTACTAAGACGGTACTGCTGATTTCTTTATTAGGCTTTGTCATGGGGCGGCCAGAATTTTTGGATATCGCTATTGTCTATGCACTCATTAACTTTATCAGTGTAATCGGTGTATTACGTCACTCGAATATTAACGAATTGAAGCATAAGCCTGTAATTGAAGAATCGATAGAAAAGGAGCCCTAAATGGATATTATCATAACGATTAGCAGCGGCTTGTGTTTATTTATTGGCAGCTTTCTTTGTGTCTCTGGTGGTATCGGAATTTTACGTTTTCCCGACTTTTATACTCGGATGCACGCAGCTGCCGTCACCGATACCTTAGGTACTGGGATGATTTTAGTCGGCCTTATGCTACTCAGTCCTGATCTTTTAATATTTGCCAAACTAGTAATGATCCTGCTACTAACCTTGTTAATTGGCCCTACGACAAGCCACGTACTAGCTAAAGCTGCCTGGTATAATGGGCTAACGCCAAAATTTAGCTCAAATGTCATTGATCAAAAGAAAAACAAGGAGACGACCTCATCGAATCCTTAACTCATATTGTGTTATTAATTTTTTTGGTGGTGGTTGCTATTGCCATCATTCGAATGAAAAATCTGTTCGCAGTCGTTATGCTTACAGGAATTTATGGTTTGTTGTCTGCTAGTTTTTTGGTTGTTATGGATGCTGTCGACGTAGCCTTTACTGAGGCCGCAGTGGGAGCCGGCATATCAACTCTGCTAATGCTAGTAGTCATATCAATGACTGGACATCGCGAGCGCACAACACGACATAAGCCTTTGTTAGCACTGCTTGTTGTTACCATAACAGGGGGATTACTGATCTATGGCACATTAGACATGCCATATTTTGGTTCCGCAGACGCCCCTATCCATAATCATGTTGCATCTCGGTATATTAACGATTCAATGCAAGAAATCGGTGTCCCTAATATCGTAACCTCTGTGCTTGCAAGTTATAGAGCGTTTGACACTTTCGGTGAAGTGGTTGTTATCTTTACGGCTGGTATTGGAGTGTTGGCACTATTATCCATCGCTCACCGCCCAGAAGATGGTGACAAAACTGGATCTTTTAATGACTCGCTAAATGAGCAACATCTAATTGTTCGTATTGTCTCTAAGATTTTGATCCCTTTTATTTTATTGTTTGCGCTTTATGTTCAATTTCATGGGGATTACGGTCCTGGAGGTGGTTTTCAGGCCGGGGTGATATTTGCTTCTGCTATCATTTTGTATTCGATGTTATTCGGTCTAAACATCGCACGCAAAGTCATTAATCAACCTTTTATCCAGTTCATTTCTGCCATTGGCGTTTTGTTATATGGCTCTGTTGGGCTCGCCTCAATACTCAGTGGAGGGAATTTCTTTGACTATAATGTGCTATCCAACGATCACATTACTGGTCAGCATTTGGGTATTCTCTTAATTGAGCTTGGCGTTGGCTGCACAGTTGCTTCAGTTATGATTATTATTTTTTTCAACTTTGCTGGTCGTCGGGAAATGCAACAGAAAAATGAAAGGGAACACAATAAAAACCAGGAGTTATCATAATGTTAATGGGACTTTTTAATTACTGGATTGTTGTCGTGCTCATGATGATCGGGCTATATATAGTTATTGCTCATGGTAATTTAATAAAAAAAATAATTGGCTTAACCACCTTTCAAACCTCAGTTTTTATTTTTTATATTAGCATGGCAAAAGTTGATGGTGGCACAGCCCCAATTTTAGCTGACGATATCATTCAATACTCAAACCCTTTACCTCATGTTTTAATTCTCACTGCAATTGTGGTTGGCATTGCCACTACCGCTATGGCTCTGTCACTAGTGGTCCGCATAAAAGAAGCTTATGGCAGTATTGAAGAAGAAGAAATTCAACAGCAAGATAATCAAATCCAAGAGGATGAAAAAAATGGGAGACAAGCGTGATAGCACACCTTCCTGTGTTGCAAGTGATCCTTCCTTTGATGGCAGCGCCTATTTGCTTGATGCTAAAACGTGCTCAGCTTGCATGGTTGTTTTCTTTGATCGTGAGTGGCTTGGCATTTGGGGTCAGCATTTTGTTATTACAACAAGTAATGACATCAGGAGTGATCAGCTACGAGTTAGGAGGGTGGGAGGCACCTTGGGGGATTGAATATCGAATTGATAAGCTTAATGCCTTTGTTTTGTTAATTATTACAGCAATCAGTACAACTGTTTTATTTTCTGCTCAAGCCAGCATTGCCAAGGAAATAGTCACTAGCAAACACACAGTTTTTTATACGTTATATCTGTTATCACTTACCGGTATGTTGGGTATTGTCGTCACTGGCGATGCGTTTAATGTTTTTGTCTTCTTAGAGATTTCTTCACTTTCTGCTTATGCTTTAATTGCTATGGGTAATGATAGACGTGCACTTTGGGCCTCCTATCAATACCTAATTATGGGCACTATTGGTGCCACCTTCATTTTGATCGGTATCGGACTTATGTATCAAATGACTGGTACACTGAATATGGAGGACCTCTCTCAACGTCTACCGGAAGTGGCACAAACACGTACCGTATTTACCGCTTTTGTTTTCATTATTGTTGGCGTGTGTTTAAAATTGGCTTTGTTCCCTCTTCATCTATGGCTGCCTAATGCTTACGCTTACGCGCCATCTATTGTCACCGCGTTCTTCGCTGCAACAGCAACAAAAGTAGCCATTTACTTACTGATCCGATTTACCTTCTCCGTTTTTGGGTTCTCTTTTTCTTTCACAATCATTCCGTTACAAACTATGTTTATGGCACTTGGCTTAGTTGGAATATTTATCGCTTCAACATCGGCAATCTATCAAAGCAATATTAAACTGCTCTTTGCTTATTCGAGTATCGCTCAAATAGGTTATATGGTTGTTGGTTTTAGCATTAATACAGTGGCAGGTTTAACCGCCACATTATTGCATTTGTTTAATCACGCGCTAATGAAGAGTGCGATTTTTTTAGCCTTAGCAGCTGCGATGTACCGGCTTGGTAATGTTCAACTTAATAATTTTCACGGTTTAGGTCGCCAGATGCCACTGACTATGGCGGCGATTGTTGTCGGCGGCTTAAGTTTAATTGGTGTACCGTTAACCGTTGGTTTTGTCAGTAAATGGTACCTGCTTACTGCACTGTTAGAACAGGGGTGGTGGCCTGTTGCTATACTTATTTTATTAGGGTCAATATTAACTGTTATTTATGTTTGGCGGCTGGTGGAAGTAGCTTATTTCAAAGAGCCATTAGCTAATAAAGCACCAGTGAAAGAAGCGCCACTATATTTTCTAATCCCCATTTGGACGCTAATAATAGCTAATATTTACTTTGGAATAGATACTCGTCTTAGCGTGCAAGGGGCGCAGATGGCAGCTATGAGTTTGTTTGGAGTAACACCATGAACCTTTCTTTAGAGCTGATGTTGCAACTGTCTATTGTTCTCCCCTTGTTGGCGAGCTTAGCTATTGTTGCTACCGGGCACAATCCAAACCTTCGCGAAGGCGTAACAATAACGACTTGTTTAATATTGATCTACTTAGTGGTTAACCTATATCAAGGACTCTCTTTGGGAGCAACAATCAGTGTTTTCTGGTGGGAGCTTTTACCCGGTTTAACAATAAGTTTTGATATTGAGCCACTAGGCATGTTGTTCGCTTTAGTGGCCAGTTTTTTGTGGTTAGTCACTACATGTTATGCCATTGGTTATATGCGCAGTCATCGTGAAAAAAATCAAACCCGCTTTTATCTTTTTTTTGCTGTCGCTATGAGCGCAGTGATGGCAATAGCCTTTTCAGCTAACTTGTTTACCTTATTTGTATTTTATGAAGTATTGACGCTATCTACTTACCCTTTAGTTACTCATGCAGGCACCGAAGAAGCCAAAAAGGGCGGCCGAGTTTATCTTGGTATTCTGCTTAGTACTTCCATCCTATTTTTCCTATTAGCTATCGTCAGCACCTGGTTTGTCACTGGTACATTAGATTTTAAACTTGGCGGTATATTTAGTGCTGATGTCGACAAAGTGATTGCAGGAACACTGCTAGTGTTATTCATTTTTGGTATTGGTAAAGCCGCAATCATGCCTTTTCATCGTTGGTTACCCGCCGCAATGGTCGCGCCAACACCAGTGAGTGCGTTTTTACATGCGGTAGCTGTGGTAAAGGCAGGTGTGTTCACCATTGTAAAAGTATGTGTTTTTATTTTTGGGCTAGATTTACTGTCCGTATTACCAATCACCCAATTTTTACTCTATTTAGCAGGGCTCTCGGTGCTGCTTGCTTCACTGATAGCCATGCGTCAGGACAATCTGAAAGCAAGATTAGCTTATTCAACCGTTAGTCAATTGGGCTACATCACTATTGGTGCCTTGTTGGCAACATCATCAGGTGTTATTGGTAGTTCGATGCATATTGCTATGCATGCGTTTGGGAAAATCACCTTGTTTTTTTGTGCGGGTGCTATTTTAGTCACCTTACATAAATCAAAAATAAGCGAAATGCGCGGCATAGGTCTAAAAATGCCACTGACAATGATCGCTTTTTTTATTGCCAGCCTCAGTATTATTGGGGTTCCTCCAGCGGGAGGAACATGGAGCAAGTGGTTTTTAATGATGGCTACAATAGAAACAGAGCAATGGCTATTAATGGTGATTTTAATGCTCAGCTCTTTACTTAATATTGCTTATTTATTACCGATATCCTTTCATGCATTTTTCCCCAATCTCATCCCCAATAAAAAGAAGCCACATAATAGTTCTAACAAAGCCGAAACTTCGGGAAATAACCAGACAGGAATTCAGATAAAAGAAGCGCCGCTACCATCACTAATTGCCATCGCTATCACCACTTTAGGTTGCCTAATTTTATTTATTTATCCACAGCCCTTATTTGAGTTGGCTACGGCTATTTTTACCAAACGGGGATAATTGATGAAACTTCAGAAAAAACACCTGTTTGATGCCCCTAAAAATATCAAACGTATATTACGCCTACTCTACGTTTGCTGTGTTTTATTGTTGGTTTTAGATTTTATTATTGATCGCCATATTAGTCACAACTGGGAGAATTTATGGGGTTTTTATCCCATCTTTGGTTTTGTTAGTTGCGTTATTTTAGTGCTTGTTGCTACTAGGATGCGAACCTTTCTGATGCGAAATGAAGACTACTACAGAGATGAAGGCACAAATGATAAAGCTATAACCTCTAGTGCTACCCAAAGTGGTGAAGCTAGTAAAAGAAAAGACTGTATTAGTCAAAAAAGTACAACTAAAAAAGGGGATCGCGATGTGGATGATTGAGATCCCTCCCTTTTTTCCATTTTTTATCGGTGCGTTAATCGTATCCCTCACCCGAGGCAGGTTGCGTGGCATGATAATGGTAGCAATCCCTATAGTCAGTGCATTGCACCTATGGTTGATGCCAGAAGGCATTCATCTTCAATTTTTACTTTTTGATTATCAACTTATTCCTTACCGCATAGACAAGTTAAGTTTAATGTTTGGCTATGTTTTTCACATTGCTGCACTGATTGGCATTATTTACTCGTTACATCTTCGCGATACCATGCAACAAGTGTCAGCAATGATGTATGCAGGCAGTGGTTTGGGGGCTGTTTTTGCGGGTGACTTGTTAACCTTGTTCATTTTTTGGGAGCTGTTAGCTTTTACTTCAGTGTTTCTTATTTGGGCGCGCAGAACTGAGCGTGCCTTTGTAGCAGGGATGCGTTACCTCATTATTCAAGTCTTATCTGGTGTCATTCTCCTCGCGGGAGCTCTTTTTTATGCCAGTGACAACAACACCTTAGAGTTTGGTTATATTGGTTTAGACAGTGTTGCTGGTTGGCTTATTTTCATTGCTTTTGGTATCAAATGTGCTTTTCCTATGGCCCATAACTGGTTAACTGATGCCTACCCTGAAGCAACTGTGACCGGCACAGTATTTCTCAGTGCATTTACCACCAAGGTGGCCGTCTATGCTCTGGCACGGGCATATCCGGGAGTTGAGTTACTGGTATATATTGGCGCGGCCATGACTTGTTTCCCAATATTTTTTGCTGTCATTGAAAATGACTTACGCCGGGTCTTGGCCTATAGTCTGCTAAACCAAGTGGGATTCATGGTGGTCGGCATCGGCATCGGTACAGCACTTGCTATCAATGGAGCAGTAGCTCATGCCTTTAATGATGTGATTTTCAAGGGCTTATTATTTATGTCTATGGGGGCCGTATTACACATGACAGGGCGGATAAATGGCTCTGAACTTGGTGGTTTATACAAAACGATGCCAAAAACGACGATACTCTGTATTGTAGGTGCTGCCTCAATTTCAGCTTTCCCACTTTTTAGCGGCTTTGTCAGTAAATCTATGGTTGTGTCTGCTGCGCTTGAAGAAGGATTTGAGTGGATTTGGCTAATGTTACTGTTTGCCTCTGCTGGTGTTTTTCATCATGCGGGGATAAAAATACCCTATTTCGCTTTCTTCGCTCACGACTCGGGTATTCGCGCCAATGATCCCCCAAAAAATATGCTAGTGGCTATGGCTATAGCAGCGGGTCTTTGCCTTGCAATTGGGATCTACCCACAAGCATTATATGCTTTATTACCGTTTGACACAGGTTACAACCCTTATGATGCTACCCATGTTTTAGCCCAAACTCAGTTGTTGTTTTTTTCAGCTTTAGCGTTTGTTTGGCTTAATCTTAAAGGGCTCTACCCACCAGAGCTCCGCTCAATAAATTTAGATTTCGATTGGGTTTATCGCCGTGCATTTCCAACTGCGCTGCAAAAAATATTTACCATTATTTGGAAATTAGACCGCGTATTACGACAAGGGCTTAAGCTAAAGCTTAAAGTATACTTAACTTTTATCGCGCAAAAAAATGGTCGGCTGAGCGGTTTGCTTTCAAAAAATTATCCGTCAGGAAGTATGGTTATGTGGGTCGCTGTGGTTCTAGCAATCTATTTATTTCTGAGCTTTATTCAATAAAATAATCTAATCGAATAACACTTCGCGAATTTGGCGTGTTTTTCCTGACGCCTTTTTATGTCTGAAATAAAGCGTGCAGACGGAAATCTGTTATTTCTTGTAATCGCAGTAAAACACGATAATATACGCTTTTATCAAAAGCTGAGGGGAGGCCCCATGTTGACTAAAAATAAATATTTTGTGTTAGGTTTATTGTTAATTACAATATTTTCCCTAAATACCATATTTGGTACACAGCTAGCTGAAGCTCATCCTAAAAAGCACATTGACAGAACTTCTTCATTTTCTCAGTCTTATACGCCTCATGTTAATGATTTAGAATCACATCCTACACAATTTATATTTGAATATGTTTACTTACTTGGACACAATTTAGTAAGTACTGTTCACTCATATCAAGCAACCGTTATGGTTACTTTACTCCAACAAAAACGCGTTATTTTAATGATAACTGCTTTTTCCAATAGCAACTTTGTTTACCTACAAAGAAAAATTTTATCCCCTAGAAAAACCACAATTTCTTAATTTTATTTTTACTAATTCCTGATAGAAGAACTTCTTAGAAGAGTTACGTTGGCAATGTTGTGCATTTCGTTTGTGTAATACCATTTATGCAAATTATTTGTCGGCATAACGCTATGTAATCACTTTAAGTTGGTCGCTATCTTAGATTTTATATTTAATAATTTAAGAGAAAATAATGAAAAAAATATTAATATTGAGCACTTTAATATGCTTAATGGCAACGCTATACCTATCAAAAAACTCAATCATTGATAAAGCTTTTGATGTATCAATACAAATGCTAAAGCCTGATGGGGAGTTTAATGAGGCAAATATGTTTGCCACCCCTGATTATTCTAAAAATGAATCTTGGGCTACATTACCAGCGAGAAACGATGAAAGTGATCTTGTTCCCGAAGGTATTATTGCAAGTAGCAACAACGGTGATGCGCCTGTAAATGTGTTTTATATTCACGGCACTGGTTTCACTAGTGGTCAAAGCTGGGCTTCTCCTATAGATAAACACAGCGCTACGGCTGAAAATTCACGATTCTCATTGGCCAATGAAGCAAGCTTGTTTAATGGTTGTTGTAATATTTATGCACCTCGTTATCGAGAGGCGTCGATATTTACTTATATCTCAGTTAATGGAAATGAAAGGGACAGGATATTAGCTGCTGTATATCCTGATATCGCTAGATCATTTGATTACTTTTTGAAAAACTTCAACAACAACAAACCATTTATTATTGTTAGTCATAGTCAAGGGACTCACCATGCTATGACACTGGTTAAAGAGGTTATTGATGCTAGTCCTCTTGCTA
>Ga0209395_1004469_pt1 | contig 16419 bp, 15 predicted proteins | sample GOMGulsemesocosm_3_FD_184635 | JGI IMG/M metagenome (GOLD analysis project Ga0209395, IMG submission 184635) | Methane-oxidizing microbial communities from mesocosms in the Gulf of Mexico - GOM9D Gulf of Mexico (SPAdes) (version 2) | ecosystem: Environmental > Aquatic > Marine > Cold seeps... | reverse complement strand
AATATTTTACCCTACTTCTTATTTACTCTTTTAGGAAATAATGGAAAATTAGATTACACAAGTTTAAGAGCAGACTCAGTAAATTTAAGCCAAATAAACAAAGAATCTTCTACCTATTACAACTATGTAAGCTTCTCACTAAACAAGGACTTTTTTATTATAAAATTAATGCAAAATAAAACAGGTGGTATGGCTATAAAAGAAGATATTGTAAAGTTCAAAAAAGAAATTCCAATTAATAAAAGTGGCTTAGATCGCTTTATATTAAAAGAAAACAAAAATATACACGCATCCAATAAAAAATATTTAAAGCTTATAACTGAACTTGAACTGATTTAATAATAAGCGAATATCGTGTTAAAGGCTTAATTTTATCATTTTATGTATAATGAGCCAAAAATAATATTAAACATTAAAAACAAGGAATAAAATGAGAAACTACAATGCTTGAGATGATTACTGCTTCATTTTTAAAGATATGGCACTTAGTACCACTAATTATTTTTATTATATTGTTAAAAAAATTCATTAATAATAAAGACAAAAAAAGTAGAGTAAGAAAGAATGAAGAAAATGAGAAAAATGGTTTAAGCTTAGAAATACGTACCCAGAAGAACTATGAAAAGCTGGGTTATGAAGTAAAATATTACGAAAAAGAAGATATAGATCTTATTTGTAAAAGAGAGAATAAAATACTCTTAATTCAATGCCAAAACGATTCCAAATCAAAATCAATTACAGAAAAAGATATAAAAGAGTTTTATAAAAATTCAATTAAATATCTTAATATAAATAATATAGAAAAAAAAGATGCGCAGTTTAGATATATCGTAGCCTACAGTGATGTATTGCATAAGTCAGCCATTAAAATACTAATGAATGATTCTTATAATTGTAAATATGTTGTTTTATAAATAAAAAATTCTTTTTAAGGAAGAAGACAATAGAAATATTTTGCTATTGTCGCCTTAACTCAATCTTAGCTTACCGTCCAATAAATAAAATTCATTCTGGCATTATCCGGATGATAATCAGCTCTTAGAACTTCAAATTTTGTATCCATTAATTCTAAATCTTTAATTTCACGTAAAGCAAATTGTCTCCACTTCATATCGCTTGAAGCATCACTTCCACCCTCAATTTGAAAAGCACTTAAGGTGTCTTTTTTATTGGCTGCTTCACCAAAGGTATAAGGTTCAACCAATCTTTTTTTATTTTTATAAGTAAATCGTAAGAGGTGTTTATTTTCAATTGCCACTTTAAGTATGTTTTCCATTTATTTCCTTATTCTTTTAGAATGCAATTATACAACAGATGAGTATAATTTGTATGAATCACTTCAACTAAGCTTTTTTAAAGACAAGTTTTACTGCATCTTTTAGGTATTTATAAAAATCATGTTAGTATAAACATAACAGAATTAAATTATTTTTACTATAGGGCTTAATATGGAACAGGTAAATAAGAAAAATATTTTAAAAATTATTTCATCAATTTTAGATATAAATCAAAATCTTACAGGAATCGATTATTTAAAAGAATTTACAAAAAACATTGCACTGAATTTAAATGTCAAGTATGCTTTAATAGGTCATCCTACAAGTGATTCCTTAAGTGAACTAAAAACAGATGTTGTTTGGGCAGTGGATGATTTTGTAGATAATTTTGTTTACAAACTAAAAGATACTCCTTGTGAATTGGTGCTTACAGGTGAGCGTGTATGTATACATGATAAAAATGTTATTAAGGACTTTCCAAAGGATGAGCTCTTGCAAGAAATGGGTATTGAGTCCTATATAGGAGCACCTGTTGTATCACGTAATAAATCAGGAGTATCAAGTATTTTGGTTCTTTTAGATGATAAAGCAATGGAAGATAAAGATTTTTTTGTTTCCATTGTAGATTTTCTTGCATTAAGAGCAAGTGCAGAAATTACGCAGCATTATATTGAAGAAAGTTTGCAACAAAAAGTTGAAGAAAGAACACTTGAATTAAAAAAAGCGAAAATTGAGATAGAAAAAATAAATAAGAACTTAGAAAAAAGAATAGAAGAAGAAATAAATGAAAATAAAATAAAACAGCAAATCATTTTTCATCAATCCAAAATGGCAGCAATGGGTGAAATGATTGAAAATATTGCCCACCAGTGGAGACAGCCACTCTCTGTTATTTCGACATCGGCAACAGGATTAATACTTAAAAGCGAAATTTCTACAGTAAATAAAGAAGAAATAATTAATACAATGGAGTGCATAAATAATCACACTCAATACTTATCACATACAATTGATGATTTTAGAAAGTTTTTTAGTCTCAAAAAAGAAAAAAATACATTTTGTCTAAAAGATAGCATCAAAAAAGTTTTTAAACTTCTTTCTTCTGAATTTGTAAACTCCAATATTATCATAATAGAAAATACACAAGAGGTATGTGTTTTTAGTTATGAATACGAATTAATCCAAGTACTTATTAATATTTTAAACAATGCAAAAGATCAATTACTTGAAAAAGAAATAAAAGAAAAATATATATTCATAGATATAAAAGTTAAACAAAACGTAGAAATAATTATAAAAGACAATGCTGGGGGTATTCCAACTAAGCTGATTCATAAAATTTTCAAACAACATTTTACGACCAAGTCTAAGCAAAAGGGAACAGGTATTGGATTGTATATGTCAAATATGATTATTACAAAAAATCTCAAGGGAGAAATAAAAGTATCAAATAAAAAATTCACTTACAAAAACACAGATTATAAGGGTGCTGAATTTAAAATTATTTTACCATATAAAATTTAAGTAAAACACTTAAGCTTTTTTATGTCAAAAACTATTTGTTTTACAGCTTTGCTTCTTCCTCTTTAATCTTACTAGGAGAGACACCAAAATATCTCTTAAACTCTCTGCTAAACTGGCTGGTACTATCATAACCAACTACTTGTGCAGCATCAACTGTTCTCATATTATTGTAAATAATCAATTGTCTTGCTTTATACAATCTGATTTTCTTCATGTATTGCACAGGAGTATCATTTAAGGCTTGTTTAAAAAGTTTATGAAAGTTATTTATACTCATGTTTGTTAATCTAGCCATCTCATCCAAGCTTATTTTTTTATCTATATTTTCAATAATATATTCAACTGCTCTAGAAATTTTGGACACATCACTGTTTTGTTCACACATTAGTTCTAACATAGGGCCATTATCACTTTGAAGTATTCTATAATAAAGTTCATCCAACAAGCCATCAGCTAAGATACTGGAATCTACTTCACTTGTAAGTATATTTAATAGTTTTATATAAATTTCTTGAATTACTTCTGTTCTAATATTGCACGTAATTGATAAGCAAAGTGCTTTATTTTTTTTATTCTCATTCTTAAACTTTGAATACCTTCTTACAACTCTTTGAAGTCTGTTCATATCAAGATTTATGTAAATACCGATTAAAGGTTCATCTCCTAGGATATATGTTTCACACTGAATAGGTTCAGGTGAACAAATTACAAGATAATCACTGGAACCATGTTCAAACTTTGCATTATCTTTATATCCAATTTTCCTACCTTGACCTACAAAACTAAATCCCTTATTATAAAACAAAGGACTTAATTCATCATTGTTTGCTACTTTGAATAACTTAATATCATTAATATAGGTATTTGTAAAACCATTTTTTTTATTTAAAAAAAATAATTCACACAGTTCTTTTAATTTTACTATTTCATTTGTCATTATTTATCTTTTGTGCTTTTGTGTATGATATTTCCACTTTTATGTCTGGAAATACTAATTTGTATGTGTTATTATACACGTAATTAATAAATAAAAGGATGAAAATGAAAAAAACAGCAATAATTTTAGGAACATCACGTGCGAATGGAAATACAGCCAATGTAACAAATATAGTTGCCCAAGAAACAAATGCAGTTATATTTGATATTAGTAAGTATAATATTTTGCCTTTTGACTACGAACATAAAAATAAACATGATGATTTTATAAGTTTAATAAAAGAGATTTTGACCTATGATAAGATTATTTTATCAAGTCCAATATATTGGTTTAGTCCAAGTGTACAAATGAAACTGTTCTTAGACAGACTCACGGATTTGATTACTGTTGAAAAAGATTTAGGAAAACAATTAAAAGGTAAAAGCACGGCACTAATTTCAACAAGTGAAGCCCCAGACCCTGAAAGTTGTTTTGAAGATATATTTAAGCATACTTTTGAGTACTTAGGAATGAATTATAAAGGTATGTTACATTGTGCTTGTCCTTTTGATAGTAGTGCAAACACTAACGCAAGCAGTTATAACCTAGATAAATATTTACCAAAGATTACGCTCTTTAGTAAATCTTTTGAAGCTTCTAATTAAGGATTTAAAATGGCATATGAAATGCTCGTAGGCTTAGATATTATTGATGAAATAAACTACCAAAAATACAGACAGAAGATACTACCAATAGCACTAAAATACCAAGGCAGTATTGGCTACGATTTTAAGGTATCCCAAGTATTAAAATCACACACTAAAGATAAAATCAATCGTGTTTTTACTATATGTTTTGAAAATGAAGACAAAATGAATGCCTTCTTTTTAAACCCAGATTATTTAATCATAAAAGAAAAGTACTTTAAAAACTCCGTTGCAAGTACTACTATTATTTCAAGTTATTCTAAATAACAAATACATAATAGTCTGTCTCTTAAATTCTATAAAATTAAGCTGTTCTTCCTAAATTTTAGGACGAACAGCTTACATGAGATACTCCAGCAAGCTCAAAGAAGTGGGAGGGCTTAAGTCTATAATACTTCTCTTCCATCTCTTTTGAAAGCTCAGCATAGGGATTATTCATAACTTCTTGAAGTTCTCTTAATTTTGAATACTCCCCTTCCTTTGCGCTCTCATAAGCAGGTACTAAAAACCACTCTCTTAAGGTGTATTTTGGATTAACTGCTTTCATACTAGAAGAAAGCGCTTCACGCTCTTTTGTAGACTTAGTAATTGATTCACTAAGTATAAGCCCTTGCCATTTTTCAAACCATTGTGACCAACGCTCTTGTATTGCCACATTATTTGTCACATCATTATAGAAACTTTTTTGCAAAGGTTCAATATTTGAAGGAAGCGATGAAAGCTCGCGAAAGAAGATCGTATAATCAACAGACGTTTGAAGCATAAGTGTTTCTAGTTCAGTATACAAGCTCTCATTAAAGTTTTTAAGTCCCAGTTTAGAAGCCCACATTTTTTTCATTTTTTCTTTTATTAGCGATGAAAATTCATTTCTGATTTCTTCTAAAAAAAGCATGTCTTTTTTCGATGTTTCTAACAAAGGAACTAAGGCTTTGCAAAATACGTTAAAATTTTGCTCCGCTGCTGCTGCTTGATTGAAAAAAGAAAAATGCTCACCTCCCCCTGTCCAAGGCTGATAATAGGGATCAAACACATCACAAAATCCAAAAGGTCCATAATCTAAGGTAAAACCTCCAGCTGCACAGTTATCACTGTTAAAGTTTCCTTGACAATAGCCAACACGAACCCAGTTTACGATAAGTGTGCTCAAACGCGTTCGAAATGCTTTCGCAAGTAATAACACTTTTTCTTCTGTGCTTAGATTTTTATCAATATCCAAACGATACTCTCTATCAATCAAATGCAAAACAATTTTTTCAAGCTCATCTTTTGCGCCTAGGTGTTCATTTTTTCTAGCACGCCTAGCAAAAAGCTCTATTTGCCCAACACGAAGAAAGGATGGTGCAACACGCGTAGAGATTGCTACTGCTTCGTTAATCATTCTGTCTGGATCTTTGGAATAAGAACCGTGTGAAAACCATGGCCTTTGAACTTTTTCACTCTTAGAAGTGTACAAAGACAAAGAACGTGAGCTAGGAATTCCTAAAGCATGCATATGTTCTTGTGCCAAAAATTCCCTAACACTGGATCTTAAAACAGCTCTCCCATCTGCTCCACGGCAATAAGGTGTTTTTCCTGCACCTTTTAGCTGCATTTCCCAACGTTTACCATTAATAACACCTTCAAATACAGAAAGAGCTCTACCATCACCATATCCATTCCCTGTTTGAAAAGGACACTGAGCATAATATTCTCTGCCATAAATAGAAAGTGCATAGCCACTTGCCCAGCCTAATTTTTTCATAGGTTCTTCTACATTTGATAAATCAGCTGAAAACATACTAATAAAATCAGTAGATTTAGCAAGACTATTGGAAAAACCCAATTCTTCAAATAAACTTTTACTGTGAGCTACATAGATAGGATCTTTTATTGCTGTTGGTTTAACACGAACATAATGACCAGAAAAAACCTGTCTTGCCTCATAATCAAGACCATTTTCTTTTGAATTGGGATCTTCATTTAGTGTATCAAGTAGTGAATAATCTACTAGTTTTGCTAGATCAGTAAGTGTTTCTACAAGCCTTGAACTTTGTTTTATTTTTTTCATATATCTTCCTTAAAATACAAGGAGGGTAAACATAATTATTACTATTATTTGGAATACCCTTATCTTTGTAGTTTTATTATAAAAATTTATCAGCTTTGGCATAAACGTAAAATCAGATAAATAAATCAATATAAATTTGCCCAAAGGCCGTAGTTTAGAAGCTAAATGGACGCTTGAATATTTTCTTTGCCAAGGAATTTTATATTTTCACTTACTTCTACCATTTCTTTGGCTACATTATAATTTTTAAGAGAAATACTGCTTACATCATGTGCTATTGCTGTATTTTCTTGTGTTGCTTGGTCAATACTATTAATGGCACTGTTAATTTGTTCAACCCCTACTTCTTGTTCTTTTGAAGAACTTGAAATAGTATCAATTAAAGCAACGGTTTTTTTAATATTCTCAATCATTTCTTCATAATCTAAGGTCATAACCGTGGCTATTTTTTTCCCGCTTTCTACTTTTGTACGTAAAACACCCATTAAATCTTCTATTTCTTTTGCAACACTAGCACTTCTATTAGCAAGATTTCTTACTTCTTGAGCAACTACTGCAAACCCTTTTCCTGCTTCACCTGCTGTTGCTGCTTCAACAGCAGCATTTAAAGAAAGAATATTCGTTTGAAAAGCAATTTGCGATATTTGAGAAATAGCATCAAAGGTTTTATTTGTAAAACCGTAAATATCATCCATAGCATTATCTGTATCTTTAGCTAAGGCAAGGCCTTTAATAGAAGACTGTTCAACATCATTTCCTACTTCAATAATAGAAGTAATGTGTTTTGAATTACTTGTGAATATTGATGATATTTCAACAATAGCAGCAGCTGTTTCTTCAATGGCACTGGCTTGATGCTGTGTTGAATCAGAAAGTGTTTTGGCTTTTTGAGTAAGTTCGCTTGATTCTTTTTCCAAGCTTAGGCCTTGTTGATAGGTAGCGGAAACTTGTTCTACAATTTTTTCATTTAAGGCATTAATACCTTCAAATAATACTTTAAATCCCCCACCTCTGAAAATTTCTGCATCAATTTTATTTAAATAGTTTTGATTGGAATATTGATCCAATACTTCTAAAGCTTCATTAATTCCCATATTTAACTTATCAAACATGGTATTCAAACTTTTTGCAATATAATTTATTTTAATATCATCTGATTGTGAAGTAACCTTATCATCAATAAAGCCATCCGATAGTTTTTCACACGCTAACATAATTTCACCATAAACTGTTAGGTTTTTTTGATTTCGTTTTTGCATCAAAGAAGTTATTGAGGAAAGTTTTTTTTCAATCTCATTATATTTAGAAGAACTACATTCTGAAGTATTTTCTATCTTATTAATATCTTCAATAATATATTGTTCTAATAAGTCCAAGTTTTCTAAAATAGTTTGTTTGTCTTTTTTCGCATTTAAAAACATATTAATCCTTATTCACTTAAGCCATATAACAAAATAGCATTTTTAATTTCTCTTTGTGTGGGTTTGATTCGTATTGAAATATAACGTTTGTTTCCCTTTGCATCTAAGGAAGAATAAGCCGTAGCGTTTAACCAATAAAAATCACCATCTTTTGTTTTATTTTTTACAATACCATTCCAGATTTTTCCTGCTTGAATTGCATTCCACAATTCCAGGGAGGTTTCTTTTGGCATATCAGGATGTCTTACAATATTGTTATCTTGTCCAATTAATTCATCTTTTGTATATCCAGATATTTTACAGAATTCTTCATTGGCATAAATGATAATTCCCTTGTCATTTGTTTCTGAAACGATTAATGTATCTTTTTCTAGTTTTATCTCACTCATAAAGAGGTCCTTTTAAATACTAAATATATCTTTCATATAATACAGCAGTATATCAAAAATAAATAAAAAGCATTGTTGATTTTGGAACAAATAATAAAGAAGTGCCAGAGTATATTATGTATATTTAAGGTATTAAAGAATCAAAAAAGTGCAATATCACTTTGTATAAGCGCTAAACGTATCCGACCCCTAGAATTTCCACAAGTGGAGATTCTTTTAAAGGGAAGTAGGCATAAGTGCTAAGCTTTTTTACCATCAAATTTATTTTTATTTACGTCTTCTACTACTCTTTGCGCAATTTGTTTTGTTTCTTGAGAAATATTATTCGTAAGATCCGCAACTGAGGCATTTTGTTGCGTAAATTTATCCAGTTGATTCACGGCATCAGAAATCTGTGACATTCCTATTGTTTGCTCTTTTGCCGCATTGGTTACATCACTAATTAGCTCACTGGTGCCAGAAATTTTCGATTCTAACTCTTCAAAACCTTCAATCATTTTACTACTTATTTCTTTTCCTACATTTGCTTTAATGGTGGCATTTTCAACTAAGTCTTTGATCTCTTTTGCAGCTTCTGCTGATCTTGAAGCAAGATTACGTACTTCTTGAGCAACTACTGCAAAACCTTTTCCAGCTTCCCCTGCAGTTGCAGCTTCAACGGCTGCATTTAGGCTAAGAATATTGGTTTGAAAAGCAATTTGATCAATTATAGAAATAGAATCATTTATGGTATTGACTGTATCATTAATCTCTTCCATTGCAGCAGCTGTTTGTGTTGCAAGTTTTTTACCTTCATTAGCACTACCTTTTGTTTCTTGCGAAATATTTAACATCTCTTGTGCTTTTTGACTTGTTTGTTCAATATTACTGGTAATTTCATCAATTGAAGCAGCTGTTTCTTCTAAAGATGCTGCTTGACTTGTGGCATTGGCATTTAAAGTACTTGTACTAGAACTAAGTTTATTCGAGCCATCTTGTAAGGCAAGACCATCTCTTTGATTTCCAATTAACATCTCTGTAATCATTCTGTTCATTTCAATAATTTCACTACCAATTTTACCAGAGCTTGGGGCGTCTAGCTTTAATGCGAAATCTCTTTTACTATAGGATTCTAAAACATAACTAATTTTGTTAAGATCCTGTCCTACCAGACCTTCTAAATTATTCAACATTGTATTTAAAATATCTTTTAGTTCATTTAAGGAAGAAGTGGAAGTCTTTTTTTCTATTTTTTTATTTAGAAAACCTTTACTAACATTGTTAGCAATTATTTTCACCTCTTCTATTAAAGCATTGTCTTCATTTATTGTTTTTTGAATATCTTTTACATTCGCATTAATACTGCTAGCTATTAATCCAAATTCATCCTGCGTTTTCATTTCTATTTGTTTGGGATTGCCCACTTTTGTATTTAAATATTCAAAAAACTCATCCAAACCAGTGGAAATAGATTTAAGATTATTGTTTAATTTTTTAACAGAGAAGATAATGATTATAGCAATAACTAAAAGAGCTAATAATCCAGCAAAAAGAGAAAAATTTCGAATAAAAATCGCATTAGATAAATATTCTTCTTTGGGTGCTGAGATTATTATAGTCCAGTACGTTCCACTATAAAAAAGTTCTATAGGTTGGGCATAAAAAAGAGACTCTAAGCCATTTTTAGCGGAGGTTTTATAAAATTCTGTAAGTTTTCCATTTTTTGAGTTCTCAAGAACCTTCAAAAAGTCGCTGTCACTTTTTGTTACTTCGCTTAAAGATTTTGATTGAAATTCTTTTGTTGGATGACCAAGAATGGTTCCATAATGATCCATTGTAAAAGAATACCCATTCTTATACAATTTTGTTTCTTTGGCTAATTTTGAAAAAGAGTCAAGGTTAATCTCCATTCCTAAAGAACCTATAAACTTGCCATTTTGGTATAAAGGAAAAGCAACAGTTGTCATTAGGGTTTTTACACCCCCAACAGGATAATAATATTGTTTAGTAATAAACATTTTTTTTGCTTTTTTAGGCCCTGCTACCCATGGTTTTGATTCATTATAAGCAGAGCCAGATTGAACAATAATTTCATTTTTTGAGCGAACAACGTACGGTGCAAATTGGCCTCCCGCATTGTATCCGTTCTTGCCAATGCTGTTCATATTTTCTTTAAAAAACATCTCTTTGTCTGCAATTGCAAACCAAATACCAAGAATATATTCATCTTGTTTTATGATATGTTTTAAATAATCAATCACTTCTTCTTCATTGAGTTTAATCTTATTTCGCAGAGCTCCTTCGAATTTCATGACTAAAAGTTTAGGTGCCATAATGGCTTTATTCAAATCTCGCTCAATTTTAGTTGCTTGATTTTTTGCAAGTTCTTTCACATATTTATGCGCATCTTTTTCAGCTTCTGCATAAGAGTACTTGGTAACAAAAAAAATGCTAAGCCCCAATGCTAATACTGTTATACTTAAAACTTGGAACAATAATTTATTTCCAAAGCTCGATTTTTTTGCCATTATAAATCCTTTATGCATTTAACTATGTATTAAATTAAGTAATTTAATTTTATCTCCTAATATCTTAAATTATAGTAAAAATTATTTTTAAGATATTTTTTGAAGTTAAATGATATATTTATTATTTTAAATGGAAAATAACCTAACTATGAGCTTTTAATGTAAAAATATTTGTATTATATCTCTATTATTTTCACAAAAAATAGCTGTAAAAAGGTATGTTTTCTTTGAAGCGCATAAGAATAAGAGCAGCTTGCACTTCCTTTTAAATAATAAAAACATTTCTCTAAATCATGGCTCTTATACTTACACTAATTATTTTAGTCTTCTAAGTTTGATACTACTTTATAAATAGCATTTATGAGTGTATTTAATTCTTCGTTAGTAATAATATAAGGAGGCATGATATAAATTAAATTCATAAAAGGTCGTACCCAAACACCTTGTTCTAAGAAAGCTTTTGTAATGGAGGCAAGATCTACATTCTTATGCAATTCAACCACCCCAATAGCTCCTAAGACTCTTACTTCTTTTACATTAGATAAAGAAGCACATTTAAACAGCTCCTTGTTTAATGTTTTTTCAATTCTTTGCACATTATTTTGCCACTTGCTGCTTATTAATAAATCAATACTAGTAGCTGCAACTTTACAGGCCAAAGGGTTTGCCATAAAAGTAGGCCCATGCATTAAAATATTGTTATTCTCTTCAATACCAAGAGCAACTTTTTTACTAGTAATTGTAGCAGCAAGTGTCATATATCCACCCGTTAGTGCTTTTCCAATACAAATAATATCAGGAATCACACCTGCGTGTTCATAAGCAAAAAGTTTTCCTGTTCGTCCAAAACCAGTGGCAATTTCATCAAAAATCAGTAAAATATCATATTTTAAAGAGACTTCTTTTAACGCATGTAAATACTCTTTTGCATACATTCTCATTCCACCTGCACCTTGTACAATTGGCTCAACAATAATAGCTGCAATATTTTGATGATTTTTCTCTAGCATTTCATATAATTCGTTTAATTCATTTTTATCAAAGGGCTCATTAAATTTAATTTTAGGCTCAGAAATAAAATAATTCTCACTCACAAAAGAAGAAAATATTTTATGCATTCCTGTTTCTGGGTCACATACAGACATGGCACCAAAAGTATCCCCATGATAACCTTTTTTTAGGGTTAAAAACTTGTTTTTGCTGTTGTTTCTACCTGAGTGATATTGTAAAGCCATTTTCATAGCAATTTCAACAGAAACAGAACCAGAATCACTATAAAACACATATTCAAAAGAATCATCCATAATATCCAATAGTTTTTCAGTTAATGAAATAGCAGGTTCATGGGTTAAGCCACCAAACATAACATGAGACATTTTTCCTATTTGTTCACTAATGGCATTGTTTATTGTTTCATTGTTATAACCATGAATCGTTGACCACCAAGAAGACATTCCATCAATTAATTTTTCACCATTTTCTAAGTGCAAATATACACCATTAGCACGCTCTACTTTTATTGTTTCGCTTGGATTTAAAACACTTGAATAAGGATGCCAAATGTGATTTTTATCTGTATTATTCATTAAAACTCTTTATATTAATTATTCTTTTTTATTGACCTCTTTATAGTATAGGGGTCAAAATTTATATATGATATTTTTAAAAATTTATTATATCCGAAATTACTAGAAAGGTATTTATATAAACAAAAAAAATTGATAGACTTAGTGGGATTAGAACATACTCCCTCAAAGATATGAAAGAAGTATATTTAATTACAAGAAGAAATGTTTCATTATTCCTCTTTTTCTTTTATAAACAAATACAGTAAAAAAGATGCTGCACTAACACTAAAAACGGAATAATCTAAAGGTGCTTTAATTCTAATAATAAATGTCATACTTAAAGCAAAAATCAAAAGTAAGCTTGCACTTAATAAAGCTACTGCTTTTAATCTCAAGCCAAGTATTAACATTATTCCTAATATTACTTCTAAATATAGTAACAAAGTAGGCAACAATCTTAACAAACTAATTGATAAAAAGGGATTTAAAAAAAATAATTCCTACTTATTTACTAAACACTTCTTTTTTAGTACAGCATATAAATTAAGGAGAACAGAATACCTTTTCCCTTCTTACTTAAATATTTTTACATCATCTATGTAAATATATTTCAAGTCTGTGGAAATAAAAATCACTTTTTATGTAAAATTAATATACTTTTAATCCCCTATTCGCAATAATAAAAGTTAAAATACGTACTATGTGGAGCGCAAAATTAATATTTTGAAGAAAAAACTTACTGTTAAGAATGTTTTTAAGGTATTTGGAGAACATCCCAAAAAAGCTTTAGAGATGTTAGAAAAAGGTCTATCAAAAGATCAAATTTTTAAAGAAACATCAATGACCATTGGGGTACAAGATGCAAGTTTTGAAGTCCTTGAAGGTGAGATTTTTGTAATCATGGGACTTTCTGGTTCTGGAAAATCAACGCTTGTTCGATTATTAAACCGTTTAATTGAACCTACTTCGGGACAAATCCTTATTGATGATATAGATGTTACTAATTTAAGTGACAAAGAACTTATAGATATTAGAAGAAAAAAAATATCCATGGTATTTCAATCTTTTGCTTTAATGCCTCATATGAATATTATTGATAATGCTGCTTTTGGTTTAGAACTAAGTGGAATGAAAAAAGAAGAACGTTATGAAGCAGCGTTTAAAGCCCTAGAACAAGTTGGTTTAGATACTCAGTGTTATTGTTACCCTGATGAACTAAGTGGGGGGATGCAACAAAGAGTTGGATTAGCCAGAGCCTTAGCAAATGATCCCGATATTATGTTAATGGATGAAGCTTTTTCTGCCCTTGACCCTTTAATTAGAACAGAAATGCAAGATGAATTATTACAGCTTCAAGAAAAAGAAAAAAGAACTATTGTTTTTATTTCTCATGATTTAGATGAAGCTATTAGAATTGGCGATAGAATTGCAATTATGCAAAATGGAGAGATTTCGCAAATAGGAACGCCAGAAGAAATTATTAATGAACCGGCAAATGATTATGTAAAATCGTTTTTTAAAGGTGTTGATGTTACTTCTGTATTAAAAGCTTCTCATATTGTAAAAAAATCTCACCCTACTATTATTAATAAAGAAAGTACAGGAATTAAGTCTGCTTTACAATACATTGCTGATTTGGACGAAGATTATGCTTATTTTATTGAAAAAAGTGGAAAATACATTGGTATTTTAACGCTTGAAAAATTAAAAGAACAAAAAGATAAAGAAGGCAGTATTCATGATGCTATTTATTGTGATAAAGCCATTAATGAAAATTTACAAATAGGTGAGTTTATTTCTGATATAGCAGATCATCTTTACCCTATTGCTGTTGTTGATGATAATGGTAAATACATGGGAACCATATCTAAAAGTAGACTATTAAGAGTATTTGACGAAGGAGTTGAGCATGAGTAATGATCCTTGGGGAAATGCCTCAACTGCACAAGAAAATAAAGATTCTTCTGTTAACTGGACACAAGAAGCAGCGAATGCACCTATTGAAAAAGTAAAAGAATTTGATATTTTCAATCCTTTTGAAAATGTTCTTATACCTTTTGGAAAATGGACCAATACGGGAATTGATTGGTTGGTTATTAACTTTAGAGAAGTTTTTTTAGCTGCAAAAACACCAATTGATCTTGTTTTAAAAGCAATTGAGAGTTTTTTGCTGTATTTAAACCCTTATGTTGTAATACTGTTTTTTGTTTTATTGGCTTTACAAGTTTCTTCTAAAAAACTTGCACTTGGGACGTTTATATCGTTTTTTATAATTGGTTTTATAGGGGCTTGGGAAGAATCTATGATTACTTTATCTTTAGTAATCACAGCCGTATTATTTTCAGTAATTATAGGTCTGCCTCTTGGTATTTGGTCTGCTAGAAGTAATACCGTTGATAAGGTATTGAGACCCATACTTGATGCAATGCAAACAACGCCTGCTTTTGTTTATTTAATTCCTATTGTAATGTTATTTGGAATTGGAAATGTACCAGGTGTTATTGTTACGATTATTTTTGCCCTTCCTCCTCTTATTAGACTGACAAACTTAGGAATAAGACAAGTACCAGAAGATTTAATTGAAGCCTCACGCTCTTTTGGAGCAAGTTCTTCTCAAATGTTATGGAAAGTTCAAATCCCTGTTGCCATGCCTACTATTATGGCAGGAGTTAATCAAACACTAATGTTATCTCTTTCTATGGTTGTAATTGCTTCTATGATTGCAGTTGGTGGATTAGGACAAATGGTATTAAGAGGTATTGGAAGACTTGATATTGGTCTTGCTGCTGTTGGGGGTCTTGGAATTGTACTTCTTGCAGTAATTTTAGACAGATTAACTCAAGAAATGGGAAAAAAAGACAAAAACGATAAACGAAAATGGCATGAAAAAGGTCCATTAGGCTTTATTTTAAATTTAAGGAGAAAAAATGTTAAATAAAAAAAGTTTATTTACTTTTGCAGCATCGCTTGCATTAAGTTCAAGTTTATTTGCAGCAAATGTGACTGCTGTAAAAACTGCAATTGCTGAAGAAGGTTTTCAGATGCAAGTGGTAGTAGAAGTATTAAAAAAAATGGGTCATACGGTAAATGTTACAAATGATGTAGATTATGCAATTGCATTTCAAACGATTGCAGATAATGCAAAAAGTGATGACGTGTTCTTTATGGCAGCACATTGGGATCCATTGCAAAATGGTATGATTAAAGGTGCAGGTGGGGAAGAAAAACTGGCTAAGTTTTCTAACTATGTATCAAATTGTGCTCAAGGCTATGTAATTGATAAAAAAACGGCGGATAAATATAATATTAAATATATCAATGATTTAAAGAAACCAGAAATAGCAAAACTTTTTGATATTGATGGAAATGGTAAAGCTGATTTAACGGGTTGTTCTGCTGGTTGGGGTTGTGCAAAAGTAATTGAGCATCAATTAGACGCTTTTGGGTTAAGAGATACAATTGATCACAGACAAGGTTCTTACTCTGCTTTAATTGCTGATACATTAGCACATTACAAAACAGGGAAACCAGTTTTATATTATACATGGACTCCATATTGGGTTAGTGGTAAAATGGTTCCTGGTAAAGATGTAGTATTTTTACAAGTAACTCATTCAGCAACTCCAGGTGGATATTCAACAAAACTTCCAAATGGATCTGATTACGGTTTTGCAGTAAATCATCAAAAAATTGTTGCAAATGCAAGTGTTACTTCTAAACACAAAGACATTGCAAAATTATTTGATATTATTAAATTAAGTGTAAATGACGTAAGTGGTCAAAACATGCTTATGTCAAATGGTCAAAACAAAGATGAAGATATTAAACGACATGTTAAAACATGGTTAGCAAGTAATAAAACTACTGTTGATGCATGGATTAAAGAAGCTAAAGCAGCTAATTAATCTTTCAAACAAGAGTCTCTTGACTCTTGTTTTCTTTTTCTACTGCAATGCAAGAATAAATTCCAAATGAACAAAGAGTTTCTATGAAAACGATTCCTAAAACGATGTCAGCTGTTATTTTAAAAAAAAATGGTGCTTACGAAGAACTTGAATATGTA
>Ga0209395_1004468_pt1 | contig 16420 bp, 9 predicted proteins | sample GOMGulsemesocosm_3_FD_184635 | JGI IMG/M metagenome (GOLD analysis project Ga0209395, IMG submission 184635) | Methane-oxidizing microbial communities from mesocosms in the Gulf of Mexico - GOM9D Gulf of Mexico (SPAdes) (version 2) | ecosystem: Environmental > Aquatic > Marine > Cold seeps... | reverse complement strand
CCTCAAAATAGTTCTCCAATCAACATACCTATCTGTGATGAGTGTAAATCTTATCGCTGCCATCACGAGGTCAATTCATTACTAAAGCTAAAAGCACTCATCAAAGAAAAAATAGGTAAACGCAGCGCAAAAGAGCTCGCGATTGGGGTAAATTGGACTGAAGCGGAGTTACAGCAGTCAGAGTTAAGTGGTAGTGCTTTTGACGGTTTTATAAGAAGTGCTTGGCCAATGTATTTAATTGCTAAAGAGCGAGTTAATTATAGTGGCTGGGCGATTTCTATTGATGGTATTCCGATTGACTTGGAAGAATTGGATGACGCTAGTTTACTCGAAGAAGTGTTTGAATTTGACGGTCTTAACTTCACCAGTTTTATTAGTATGCTTGATTATTTAAGTGATGCTTTTTCATTAAACAAAGCGTTCTTGAAGCAAGTCTTAACGCTTTATGGTCATCACCGCGCAATAGAGGCAATTAAATTTTGTCGATTAGTGCCTCATTATTCAACGTCTGAACGCGAAAGTGCGGTTAATGACTTGATTGAATCTTTTAGAGAAAAATCTGCACTTGAATTAAAAAAGTAACACCTTGAATTTACAGTGCGCTGCCACATGACGAATACAGCACTAACACTGTACTAACACTGTACTGGCGCGGTATTAACACAGCCACGAGTTAGTTAATTTGACTGGTTAACTAGGTGTTCAATTATCTAGCTTCTATACTGATGACAGTTAGCTAATTTTTGGGTGGCAGGTATAACGCTATGATACAGCACGAACATTTTCTTTTAGAGGCGAGTGTCACTACCGCTATATCTGGTGAATATGATTCGTTGCTAGTAGTATTATCCTACTTGGTGGCCGTTTTAGCGGGATTCTGTGCGTTAAGCGTGATCAGGTTTACCCAGTCGAGCGAGTCAATACGTTTACCGTTACTCCTATCTGGCGGCGTTGTGCTCGGCCTTGGTATCTGGTGTATGCATTTTACCGCGATGCTAGCCTTTTCGTTACCTATTGCTGTTTTATATGATCCTGTTATCACCTTACTTTCAGTCTTTCCTGCGATATTTGCTTCAATTTTGTTTTTAAATAATTTAAGTCGAGCTGATATTTCACTTAATAAAACTATTATCACAGGCTTACTGCTAGCAGTAGGTATTGCGACTATGCATTTTGTGGGGATGTCGGCAATGTCGATGACCGCTTATATGTCTCACGACCTCATATTAACCTCGCTCTCGGTCGTTATTTCTTGGGGCTTAGCCGTGTTAACGGTTGCGCTGAGTATCAATAGATTTAACGTGCAAATATCTAATAATAAACATGTGATTTTGAGCGCCTTCACCTTTGGTTTTTCGGTTGCTAGCATGCATTACTTAGCGATGTGGTCTACTTACTTTTTTCTCGATTTAAGCATTGAACCTGCAGGTATTGATAATAAAGTACTGATTAATAGCTTAGTGGGATTTACGATACTCTTAATGACTTTGCTAATACTGGTGTTGTTTTATAAGAAAAGGATCAGTGGCTTATTAAAGCTCGCCTCTACTCATCATAGTCGGGTGGTTGAAACCATCGACAATATGCAAGATGGCTTTATTCTAAGTGATGACAACAGTAATGTTTTATTGGTCAATAAAAAATTTCAACAAGATTTTGGTGAACATAACGCGATTACTATCGCGATTAATGACAACCTCAATAGCCTGTATCAACAACTTGCTAATCATTACTTTCAATTTGATAACCCCACGGAATCACAAAAGATGTTGGCGATTGTGAATAGTAAAAGTAATTTGATCGAGCCGTTTAAGGTGATGGATAAAGAACATCGCTGGTGGTCACTCAGACAAAACCGTACTTCTGAAAATACCATTATTCAAACATGGACAGATATTACCGAGCAAGTTGCTCAAGAAAGTGAGTTGGTAACCGCTAAAAATAGCGCCATAGAAATTTTAGAAAACTTACTCAATACCCAAGAAGAGTTACTCGAAGCTAAAAAAATGGCCTCGTTGGGGGGCTTAGTTACTGGTGTCGCCCATGAGTTAAACACCCCTTTAGGGGTTGGCATTACTTCACTTTCGTCAATTATGGAGATTATTGAAAAAATTCAAGTGTCTTTAGCGTCAGGACAGATTAAAAAATCAGAGCTAGAAAGTGCATTAACTATGGCCAGTAAATATGAACAATTGGCAGGTAAAAGTCTTGATAGAATGGCTAAGCTTATTCAACAGTTTAAGTACATTTCGGTCGATCAAGATATCGAAAAACATAAAGAGTTTTCAGTCGCGGCAGTGGTGAGTGATTTACAAATAGTATGGCAGCCAACGTTGCAGGAAAAGCAGCTAACACTATGCGTAGAGATAAAAAATGATATTAAAATCATGAGTTATGAAGGAGCACTCTCGCAAGTACTGGGCTGTTTAATTAGTAATTCAATTGAGCACGCTTTTGATCACCATAATAATGGCCAGATCACCATTAAGGTAAGAAAAGAACAATCAAAAATCATGCTGACTTATAGCGACAATGGCTGCGGCATAGATCAAGAAATTGTAGAGCGTATTTTCGAGCCTTTTGTAACCACTAAGCGTAGTGAGGGAGGGGTTGGCTTAGGTCTTCATATTGCCTATAACCTTGTTAGTCAAAAGCTTAGAGGTAGCATAAAAATTGCCAACCCTGCTCAGGATGCTAAAACTGTTTTTGCTATTTGTTTACCGATAGATTGCTCGGCAGCGTAAGCAATATAAAATGGATGGGGCATAAAATATAGTAGGTTATCAAGTCAACTGTGTTGCTATTCTTCTCACTAATATTATAAATCATGTTGTTTTTTGTATATATCCCTCCTGAAATATTGATTGAACAAGTCATTTTTTCAGCTTAATTGATTTAACAAGCGGTTTTACTTTTATTTAAGACTAAAGGCGTATATAAAAACTAACGTAAAAAAATTAGCATTACGTTATTCTCATTTACCTAAATATAAAAATATTACAGCGGGTCGTGTTAACCCTAAAGGAATATCCTATGAATGAATTACAACCTTGTTATCCGGTGTCAGAAAAAGCCAAGGCACATACTCATATTGACAGTGCAACTTATAATGCCATGTATAAACAGTCAATTGAACAACCTGATGTCTTTTGGGGACAGCAAGCGGAAAAATTTATTGATTGGTATCAACCTTGGGACAGTGTCAGTAAGATTAATTTAAAAGACTCTGAAATCAACTGGTTTGAAGGCGCAAAACTTAACGTTAGCTACAACTGTATTGATCGTCATTTAGCGACTAAAGCGAATGATACCGCAATTATTTTTGAGGGCGATGATCCTAATGATGATTTAAAAGTGACTTATCAAGCGTTGCATGATCACGTTTGTCGATTTGCTAATTTATTAAAACAGCGCGGTGTTAAAAAAGGCGATAGAGTGTGTATTTACATGCCAATGATCCCCGAAGTAGGCTACGCAATGTTAGCCTGTGCGCGTATTGGTGCTATTCACTCGGTGGTTTTTGGTGGTTTTTCAACAGAGTCTATTAAAGCGCGGGTACAAGATGCAGATTGCCAAGTGGTTATTACTGCGGATGAATCGATACGTGGTGGTAAACGTATTCCACTGAAAAGTAATGTCGATGCTGCTATTACGGACTGTCCTAATGTTCATTCGGTGATTGTTGTTACTCGTACAGGTGGTGAGATTGCTTGGAATGAAAAAGTCGATATTGACTACCAAGCTGCGGTTGAGCAATTACCGGCGGTTTGTGAGCCAGAAATCATGGATGCTGAAGACCCATTATTTATTTTATATACCTCTGGATCAACTGGTACGCCAAAAGGGGTAGTGCATACTTGTGGTGGTTATATTCTTTATGCGGCCATGACCCACAAATATGTCTTTGATTACCGAGAAAATGAAATTTATTGGTGTACAGCTGATGCGGGTTGGATCACCGGTCATTCGTATATTTTTTACGGCCCATTAGCGAATGGTGCCACCACCTTAGTGTTTGAAGGGGTGCCTACGTACCCTGACGCAGGCCGTTTCTGGCAAGTATGTGAAAAGCATAAAGTCAATGTGTTTTATACCGCGCCTACGGCAATTCGTGCCTTAATGAGTATTGGCGATGAACTGGTTGAAAAAGCCGATTTATCATCATTACGCTTACTGGGTACCGTTGGCGAGCCGATTAATCCTGAAGCATGGCACTGGTATTATGAAGTGGTAGGGAAAAGTAATTGTCCCGTGGTTGATACCTGGTGGCAAACGGAAACGGGTGGCATTATGATCACCTCGCTACCGGGGGCGGTCGATATGAAACCCGGTTGTGCTGGTAAACCGTTCTTTGGTGTACAACCGGCCTTATTTGATAAAGATGGCAATACTTTAACGGGTGAAAACCAAGGCCTATTAGTGATGACGGGGAGTTGGCCAGGACAATTACGCACGGTATACGGCGATCATGATCGTTTTTATCAAACCTATTTAAGCCAATACCCAGGTAATTATTTTACTGGAGATGGTGCTCGCCGTGATGAAGATGGTTTTTATTGGATCACGGGCCGCGTAGATGATGTTTTAAATGTATCTGGTCATCGTTTGGGTACTGCTGAAATTGAAAGTGCCTTAGTACTTCACCCAGCAGTAGCCGAAGCCGCTGTGGTTGGTTATCCTCATGAAATCAAGGGGCAGGGCGTATATTGTTATGTAACCTTAATGGCGAATGCACAAGAGTCTGATGCGTTAAACATTGAATTAAAAGAGTTTGTTGCGAAAGAGTTAGGACGCTTTGCTAAACCGGATTACTTACAATGGGCGCCTGGTTTACCTAAAACGCGTTCAGGAAAAATTATGCGCCGAATTTTACGAAAAATTGCTGAAAATGAAGTCGATAGTTTAGGGGACACTTCAACCCTTGCGGATCCAAGTGTGGTCGACGATTTAATCAATAAACGTATTGTTCATCAAGGTTAATTGCAGTTCGTTAACATTAGCTACCGTTAGCTAAAAAAAGATAATGAATTAAAGATAAATCAACCTATCAATAATGTTAAAAGCGCTTTCGGGCGCTTTTTTGTTATCTGCTCTTTACTGCTCGTTAGATTGGTATTCGTTATTCTCTTTGAAAATAGATGCTATTAACGTTAAGATACGCGAAATTGGACATTTGTAGGTAAAAGGACGTAAGGGACTCATAAATATTATCTTTATAATATACCTCTGTGTTTGAAAATCAGTTGAATTTTATGACTCGCTTGAGTTACCAAGCTACTCATAAAATATCAACAATATTGGTCTATGATTATATTAGCTTTGGACAGCAAACATAATTTCTCAATTTTATTGGCATATAGTTTAGCTATGCTGAGGTTTATTGAGATTAAAGGCTGCTACTTAATAAAGTTAACTAAATATGATCATTAAAAATGGCTGTTAATAAACATGCTACTGGCGGTTTTAGAGCCTACAAAAAAATACTTGGCACTGAGCACCAGTTTTACTTTGCTGATAAAAGTGAAGCGGATGCTATGCAATCTACGTTGGAAGCTAAAAGCGATCTCGCGCATAGCTTGAGCTCTCCAACGCTATTCAGCCGTTCAGGGCGACTAATCGGCCTACGTGTTCGTAAGTATAAACGCACCAACAAACCCACCTTTCAGTTGCAAGTAACGGTGAATGGTAAGCAAAAAAAGACTGAACTTTTGTTTCAAAAATCGTTTGAACCGCTGTGGACTGTGTTTTTCAAGTTATGGCGAGAGCACTTTCATTTATCGGTGGTTGATACCATTGATTACAAAGATGAAATTCTTAAAGCTAAAAAGCTATATATGCAAGATCTTTATCAGATTGAAAACAGCAGCCAAGAATAATTAATAATGCTTACTGCTGCTTTTGCGCATAGTCACAGCTCTTGACTCTGTAACTAAATCTGAGTTATTTACGCTGTTTTTTATTTTTATCACCACTTAATTTTTTACTTAACCTTTTACTTAGTTTTTCACTTATTTTCTTATTTAGCGCTTTTTTTGATCCTTCCTTTTTAATTACTACCAACCCTTTAGCTGTTATTGCTTTGGGTACCTCTAGCATTTTATCAACAGAATATAGCACCAACAGACCCTAATCCCAGCTGAATATACTCTCAATTGACCTTTAGTCGCAATTAAATGTTACTTGGTTAAGGCTTTTGCTGGTGTCATCAAAGTGAAATATTAACGTCAATAAAGCGTCATATTTCTAAAACATTTCTGTCATTTTTCTCTTGTAGCATAGCATCAAAATATATTAACCCTTTATTTATAACAATTAACTCTGCGGAGCATAGACATGCAAATAACACTAAAGAATATTTTTCAATTAAGTATCGTTGCTGGCGCGTTAGCCCTAGCTGGTTGTGGCGGCGATGTTAACATTAAGCCTACCGTTAATGATAACAGCACCACAACATCGACCACGACCACAACGAATGCAACCACTGATGATACTCCAACCGTTGTTGAAAACCCTTGTGCAAGTCGTGGTGACCTGCAAGGTGCATTCAATGGCACTGACTGTGAATACAGTACCTCTTTTGCAAGTAAGAATGTTGAAGTAGAAAATGACATTGAATTTGCTAAATTAGCTAATGACGGTGTGCATGTATTAAACGGTGCCTTATTAGTGGGTAAAGATTGTGACACCACCACCGCTTGTACTATTGAAACTGATGGCCCTACCTTAACGGTTCAGCCGGGTGCTACGTTAGCATTTACCTCAGGTGAAGCAATTATTCGTATTGCGCGTGGTGCAAAAATTAACGCGGTTGGTACCTTTGCCGAGCCAATTACTTTTACCTCTGCCAATGCCATTGAGCGCCATGATGCGGTTGGTAATGGCGCACAATTTGCTGATTGGGGTGGCATCATCATCAATGGTATGGGTATCACTAACCAATGTACTAACGCTGAACGTGCTGCATCTACGTGTAATGTTGAAACTGAAGGGGTTACTAGCTACTTCGGCGGTAATAACAATGCAGACGATAGTGGCACTATTCAATACGCTAAAATTTGGTATGCAGGCTCAGGTCCTAAAACCGGTGGCGAAGGGGATGATCTTAACTCACTAACATTGAATGGGGTTGGTTCAGGATCTTCGTTCGATTACCTACACATTCACCAAGGCTACGATGACGGTATCGAATTTTTCGGCGGCGCTTCTACCATTCGTCACATTGTGGTAACTGATACTCAAGATGACGCGATTGATATTGATGGTGGTTGGCAAGGTAAAGGGCAGTTTATTTTTGTTAAGCACGGCTCAGTTGAAACTAAAACAGAAGTGGTAATTCCGGCTGACGGTAATGATCCAGAGCGTATTATCCCAGCGGGCTCTGAAATTTACATGGGTAACAATGGCTTTGAAACCGACGGGGAGAAAAACGGCGGTGATGATTACAACGAAGCGCCAGCGTCTAACCCAACTATTGCTAACGTCACGGTTATTACTACGGATGAAAAATCAGTTCGTGACCAAAGTTCTTCTCAAGCCATTAAGTTTGACGATGCGATTATGTCTAACTACTACAATACATTATTCGTAAAAGCTGACGGCACTAACGGCACTGCGTGTATTGAGCACTCTTCAGATGGTGAGAAAAACGCAGATTCAATCACTTTTACTTCTTCAGTAATGGCTTGTGACAATGAGTTTAAAGGCGAAGCAACCTTCATCTCAGGTAAAGAGCCAACCGCATTAACCGGTACTGCAAAAGCAGACTGGTTTGACAACGCTGGCGCTAGCCAACGCGTTGCAGCAACCACAACGGTGTTATCGAATGCGTTTGCTACCGATGTTGATTCTGCAGACATCACCGTAACGGCTACCGATGTAACAACCCTTGATAGCTTCTTTATGTCTGCTAGCTATGTTGGTGCGGTCTCAGATGCTGATACGGCTTCAAACTGGTACCAATGGGTTGAAGCTGCGGTTGACGCGGCAGAGCAAGATTAATCAATCTCTTTAAAAGCATATAGGCGCTATACGCGCCTATTTTTTTTAGTAATGAGTGTGTAGGACTAAAAAATGAATACTCAATATAAACTAAAAACGATTAGTTTGGCGGTACTGTTAGGCATAACAGCGAGTGCTACCACAGCGCTAGCCGAAGAAACTAACCAGGAAATGGAAGAAGTTGTTGTAAAAGCAACTCGTCTACAAGGCAGCGCTGCTGCCGTTGTTGAAGAGCGACGAAACCAAGCCTTTGTTGCCGATATTTTGGGCGCTGAGCAAATGTCTAAAACCGGTGATAGTGACGCAGCCTCAGCGCTTCGACGTGTCACCGGGTTAACCTTGGTTGATGGTAAATTTATTTACGTCCGTGGTTTAGGGGAAAGGTACTCAAGTGCACGTTTAAATGGTGCAAGTATCCCCAGCCCAGATTTAACACGTAATGTAGTACCGCTTGATATTTTCCCCGCCAGCATTATTGAAAGCTTATCGGTACAGAAGGCTTTTTCGCCGTCTATGCCAGCGTCATTTGGTGGCGGTGCTATAGATATTCGTACTAAAACCGTCCCTAAAGCATTTACCGGTAGTGTTGAAGTAGGAGCCGGGTTTGACAGTGAATCAAACGCTGGTAATACCTACAACCGTCACGGTGGTGGAATACCAACAGCACTTGATGAAGCGATTGTTCACTATAAAGGTGACTTTAGTTTACGTAACATTATTATTCGAGATATGCTGGCGGATAATGATAGCGGCACTCGCGCTGAGCAAGCAACGGCTATTAATAATGCGTTGTTAAAAACCTTACCCCGTGATTTAGTGATGAGTAATGAATCACTTGATCCTGCGTTTAATGTTAAGGGCAGTATTGGTAATTCATTTGATGAAGGTTACTTTGGCGGTTCAATCGGTTTTTTAGCAGCGCTTTCGTATGATAAAAATCAAAAAAACACCCAGAAAACCTCATCAGTTATCAGTGAAAATATTACCGATAACTGTAGTTCAGTGCTCAATACCGCTGAAGATGTCACTAATTCTTGTTATAACGTCACTAAATCGTCTGATGTCACTACCGACAACAAACGCTTAAGTGGTATTTTTAATCTGGGTTACCAACTGGATAATCACAAACTATTGTGGTCAAACATTTACTTAAAAGACTCAGAAGATGAAACCTCAATAGGTATTACTCAAAGCCCGAACGGTAGTACCATTAATACCATTGCCAGTAATGGCGTTGCTCAGCGTGAACACGCTTTTAAGTATGAAGAGCGCGAGCTGGAAATAATGCAATTTATTGGTGAGCACACTTTTCTTGGTTTAAGTGGACTAAATGGTTTAGGAGCCGATTGGCAATACACTGAATCAGAAGCGTCGACCGAAGTACCGACTGATTTAGCTTATAAATTTCTTGATAGATACGATGATGGCCAATATCACAGCTCATCAATAACCGGTGATGACAACCGTATTGTTTCTTCTTATTTAGAGTTGCGCGATGTGGTGAAATCATACAGTGGTAATTTAACGCTGCCGATATATTTGTCTGACTTAGAAATGGAATTTAAAGTTGGTTACGATTTTTCAGATAAAGGTCGATACTACAGTACTTCAAGTTTCTCAGTAGATAATAACACCGGGATTTCAATTCCAGTTAATACCGGTATTGATAGCGTACTAGCAGCGACTGATTACTTAACTGATGCCTTAATTGATTCAAACAGTATTTTAATTGACTTCAACGAGCCATCAGCCCCTGATGCTGATGATTACCTTGCCGGTCAAAAAATTGATGCCGGTTACGGTGCGTTTGATTTGTTCTATAAAAATACTTGGCGTGTCAGTGGTGGTATTCGTTGGGAAGCGTTTAAACAAGTATCGCTTGCTACCTCTAGCTTGATTTTCAACCAAGACGACTTGAACATTTTTTATTCTGAAGACCGAATTCAAAATGGCACCATTAGCGAAGATGATTTCTTTTCTTCCTTGGCATTCACCTATATGGGCGGAGAAGATTACCAACTTAGGTTAAGTTATGGTGAAACCGTTATTCGCCCAGATCTTCGCGAAGTAGTACCGGTTGCCTACTATGATCCATTAACCGACATTAGAACGGTTGGTCGTATTGGTTTAGAGAGTAGCCCAATAAGTCATTACGATTTCCGTTATGAATTGTATGCTCAAAATGGTGATAACTATTCAGTGGGAGCTTTCTACAAAGATATTGATGCGCCAATTGAGTCGGTATTATCGGTAGGCGACCAAGATTACACCTTAGGCTTTGTAAATGGTGAACAAGCAAAAGTTTACGGTATTGAAGCAGAATGGCTACACGATTTATCGTGGCTGCAATATGGTTTATTTACCTCAGGCAATATCACGTTAAGTGATTCTGAAGTGTCAATAGACCCAGCGCTAGCGGGTAACCTAACCAATACCACTAAGCGTATGAATGGCCATTCACAATACGTGGTTAATTTACAAGTGAACTATGATTCTTCAGACGGTAATCACAGTAGTTCATTGGTTTACAACGTCTTTGGGGAGCGTATCTTGGCGTCTGGTATTAGTGGCTCAGAGGATGCCTTTGAACAACCGTTTCATTCGGTTGACTTCATTTATACCTACTACCCGGATTTTAATTCTAAAATTAAGTTAAAAATTAAAAACTTATTAGATGAAGACCAAGCAGTAACGCAATCTGATATTGTGGTTCGTTCTAAAGATATCGGCATCAATGTCAGTTTAAGTTATACCTATGAATTTGAATAATCGTTTGATTCGTTAAAGCGAAAGGGTAAAACGTCAAAAAGTCAGCTATGTTTTATCGCTGACTTTTTACGTTAGTGGGCTTTTTATCAGTATTTTCTCATCAATGTTTCTTTCACTTTCATATTTATGTCATAAACTTTTACTAATATTAATTAACATTATTGTTGATCTTTTATCATAACGCGCTATTATTGACGAATCGTCACTGACGTTCCGTCAATAAAGATAATAAAAACAATAAAAGTGAATTATGACACCAAGAAAATTAGCACCGACTGACTTGCAAGATAGAGAGCAACACATTATTGATGCGGCCATTACCATCATTGGTCAGTTAGGTATTGAACATTTAACAATGGATAAAGTGGTTGCTCAAGTGCCATTTTCAAAAGGCACTGTTTATAGCCATTTTGCTGGTAAAGAAGATTTATTATTAGCGATTAGTAATCAAGCCATCAAGCTATTGGCAGATTTCTTTTGGCGAGCGTTTCAGTTTGAAGGCTGTGCGCGTGAGCGAATGCTGCTGTTGAATTTTTCATACTTGCTGTATGCCATTATTTACCCAGAGCTGTTTCAAACGGCAATCTGTGCGAAGGCGCCTAATGTGGTTGGTAAATCAAGTGAGCTACGTCTGCAAGAGCAAGAGCAGTTAGAAGTTAAATTACTTGGCGCTATGCAAGGGATTATTGAAGCGGCAATTGCAGATAAAAGTTTAGTGTTACCAACGTATATGAATATCCAGCAGCTTTGTTTTGCTGATTGGTCAATGGCTTATGGCACCATTACTTTGCTTTCGGGTGAAGTAGAGCAATGTAGTGGCCGAACAAATTTGGTGGTTGAGCGCGAATTATTTAATCAAAGCAACTTGTTATTCGATGGTTTGCAATGGCAGCCATTAACCAAACATAAAATGCACTGTAGTGAATTAAAGGGGGTACTTGAGCAAGTATTCCCCCACGAGTTAAAGAAAATTAAAGACAAGGGTAGAGAGCTAAACTTCTAAACCTATTTTATTGATAACTAACAAAAGTGCGGGCTAACTCCGTATTTTTTTAAATTTGTAAATGACGATTCGTCACTTAAAAGGAACCTAAGGGAATAACCATGAGAGATAAACTCTATAATTTTGTCGGAAAACATCCAATATGGGTAATACTTGCTTGCATTACCTTTGTGGTCTTTGCCGCTGCGGGCGCACAAAACCTAGTGTTCAAAAATGATTACCGAGTATTTTTTGGTAAAGAAAACCCGCAATTAACCGCTTTTGAAGCAATGCAGAATATCTATAATAAAACAGATAATGTTGCCTTTGTGGTGGTGCCTAAAGCGGGCAATGTGTTTACCCAAGAGCATTTAAGTTCGCTAAAGTCATTAACTAAGCAAAGTTGGCAAGTACCTTTTTCAACGCGGGTAGATTCAGTCACTAACTTCCAATATACCTATGCGGAAGAAGATGACATGATTGTTGAAGATTTAGTGATGAGCACCCGTAATTTATCGGCTTCAGCATTAGAAAAAATCAAACACATTGCCATTAATGAACCGTTACTGGTCAATAAAATTATCTCGAGCACTGGTCACGTTTCGGTGGTTAACGTTACCGTACAACTACCGGGCATTGATCCGCTGACCGAAACACCGCAAATTGCAGCAAGTGTGAGAGCCATTAAAGCTAAATATCTAGCCGAAAACCCAGGCACTGAGGTTTATCTTTCTGGCATGATCATGATGAACACCTCATTTACTGAATCAGCCTTAGATGACAATGCCACCTTAATTCCCTTAATGTTTTTGGTGGTAATTGTCGCCATTGGAGTACTACTACGCACTATTACCGGTACTATCGCCACGGTACTTATTGTTATTATTAGTATTGTGAGTACCTTAGGGTTAGCGGGTTGGTTAGGCTTTTATTTAACCGGTCCTTCGGCTTCTGCGCCCACCATGATTTTAACGCTAGCAGTTGCCGATTGTATTCATATTCTAACCTCAATGTTTTACGAAATGCGTCAAGGGGCTGATAAACGAACCGCACTGGCACGCAGTATAAAGATTAACTTTCAGCCAATATTGTTAACCAGTGTTACTACGGCAATTGGCTTTTTAAGTATGAATTTTTCTGACTCACCACCGTTTAGAGATTTAGGAAACTTAGTAGCAATGGGCGTTATGCTAGCGTTTGTCTTTTCGGTTACTATTTTCCCAGCGTTATTAACAGTGTTACCGGTTCGTGTAAAACCGAAATCACTCGATAAAAAAGACACGATGGCAAAGCTGGCTGATTTTGTGATCAGCAAACGAAAATCATTATTAATTTTTACCAGTGTTTTGATCCTCGCGGCCGCAGCATTTATTCCAAAAAATGAGTTGAATGATGATTTTGTAAAGTATTTCGATAACACCGTGCCTTATCGTGTTGCCACAGATTTTATGCAAGAAAACTTATCAGGGATGATGTCGGTTGAGATCTCAGTGAAAACCGGTATTAGTAGTGGTATTAATGATCCACAATATTTAAACACCGTTGCTGATTTTACCGACTGGTTACGCCTTCAACCTGAAACCGATCACGTAAATACCATTACCGATACTTTAAAACGCTTAAATAAGAATATGCACGGCGATGATCCCGCTTGGTATAAGCTACCCGATAGCCAAGAAATGTCTGCGCAATACTTATTGCTTTATGAAATGTCTTTACCTTATGGCTTAGATTTAAATAACCAATTAGATGTTGATAAATCATCTGCGCGTATTGTGGCTACTTTCAAGAACATGACCAGTAATCAATTAATAAATATTGAAACCGCAATGAGAGCATGGTTTGTTGAACACGCACCTCATTATGAGGTAGATTTTGCTAGCCCAAGTTTAATGTTTGCCCACATTGGTCAGCGTAATATTACTAGCATGCTTATCGGCACCACTTTCGCGTTAGTCCTTATTTCAATTTTATTAGGGGTGGCCTTAAGAAGCGTTCGTTTTGGTTTCATCAGCTTGTTACCTAATTTGATACCGGCAGCAATGGCTTTTGGTTTGTGGGGATTATATAGCGGACAAATAGGCTTAGGGCTTTCAGTGGTTATCGGCATGACATTAGGAATTGTTGTTGACGATACCGTACACTTTTTAAGTAAATATTTGCATGCTAAGCGCGAGAAAGGGGCGAGTAGTGAAGAAGCGGTACATTATGCTTTTGATAATGTTGGCCGTGCGTTATGGATCACCACCTTTGTGTTAGTTGCTGGCTTTAGTGTACTTGCGCAATCGTCATTTAGAATGAATGCTGAAACTGGGCTGTTAACCGCGGTAACTATTTTTATTGCCTTAGTTGTCGATTTTATCTTCTTACCACCATTACTGATGGCGATTGATAAACATAAAACAAAAAAGCAAGCAACGGCTAGTGCAGCCGCAGATGAACAACCAGTAACCGCTTAATTATTTATTCGGAGTAACTCAGCGTTACTCCTCTTTATCCGATTTACTTTGCTAACTTATTTGCTAACTTAGTTTATGTAGTTAGAACAATTTTAATAAAAATGGAATATATGATGTTAAATAAAAAAACGCTATTAATGGCACTCTCTGCCGTAGGAATACTGTTAACCAGCCAAGCCGCAACAGCAGTCACTGATGCTGAACAGCAAGGCTTAGCGATTTCAATTGAAGCTAAAAAAAGAGATTTAGGCTGGGGTGACAGCACTGCAGATATGCAGATGTTACTTCGTAATAAACATGGCCAAGCAAGTAGTCGTGAAATTAAAATAAAATCGTTAGAAGTTGCTGCTGACGGTGATAAAAGTTTAACTATTTTTAATAAACCAAGAGACGTGAAAGGTACTGCCTTTTTAAGTTTTTCACACCCAGTAGCCGCTGATGATCAATGGTTGTTTTTACCGGCGTTAAAGCGGGTAAAACGGATTTCATCGCGCAATAAATCGGGTCCTTTTATGGGCTCAGAATTTGCTTTTGAAGATCTTAGCTCATTTGAAGTAGAAAAATACCGCTATAAATATTTATCGGATGAAGAAGTGAATGGCTTATTAAGTTTTAAAGTGGAGCAATATCCCGTTGATGAAAACTCTGGATATACCAAACGTATTGTGTGGCTTGATAAGCAAGAATACCGTATACAAAAAGTAGACTTTTATGATCGAAAAAACTCATTACTAAAAACCTTATCTTTTACACATTATAAGCAATACCTCGGTCAGTATTGGCGCGCCGATGTACAAAGCATGGTTAACCATCAAAATGGTAAAAGCACTGAGCTTAAATGGAGTAATTACCAGTTTAAAACCGGCTTAAAAGATTCTGATTTTAATCGTAATTCATTGAAACGAGCTAGATAAATGATCGCGAGTAACACCCAAAAAACATTGTTAACTGCCGGTAAACAGTTACTTGTACTCACGGCATTATTAAGTAGTGTCGCTGATGCTGTTGAATTTGAGTTCTCAGCGAAGGCGAGTGTTGAGCATCGATACTTTTTCAAAGCCGCAGACTATGATCCGCAACTTAATCACGGCCAGCTTTCGGCCATGATTGAACCCGAGTTGTACTGGAGTTGGAATAATGGTGCCGACAGTGTGGTGTTTAGTCCTTTTTATCGACTTGATAATCAAGATGATAACCGCGAGCATGGTGATATTCGAGAGTTAGCTTATGTACATGCCGCGGATGACTGGGAAATTAGGCTAGGGATCCGCAAGGAATTCTGGGGAGTTACCGAATTTCAGCACCTTGTTGATGTGATTAATCAAACCGATGGCGTGGAAGACTTTGATGGCGAAGATAAACTAGGCCAGCAAATGATTAACCTCTCTTTAGTGAATGACTGGGGCATTGTTGATGTATTTTTACTGCCCGGATTTCGAGAGCGTACTTTTTCCAGTGAAAATGGTCGCTTGCAAGGTCCACTAGTTGTAGACAAAAACAATGTTAATTACCAATCATCGGCAGGGCAGCAACATTTAGATGTTGCACTTCGTTGGTCTCATAGTTTAGGTGATTTCGATGTTGGCACGTATTGGTTTCATGGTACTAACCGAGAGCCCATTTTAACGCCCGTGGTTGAAGGGAGCACTGTTACGCTTCAGCAATACTATAATCAAATGGATCAACTAGGCGTAGATGTACAAGCAACCTTAGGCGATTGGCTGTGGAAGTTTGAAAGCATCTATCGTAATACTAACTATGAAAGCTTTGTAGCGAGTCAAGTGGGCTTTGAATATAGCTTTATTGGTGTGTTTGATTCTAACTATGATTTAGGCTTGTTGTCTGAATACGCTTGGGACTCACGCGGTGTGGTTGATTTAAGCACAGTGAATTTTGGTGAGTCGAGCTCTGTGTTGCAAAACGATATCTTTTTTGGTGCACGGTTAGCCTTTAATGACATGCAAAGTAGTGAAGTGCTAATTGGGCTTGGTAGCGATTTAGCTCACAGCGCTACTAGCTTTTTACTGGAAGCAAGTCGCCGCTTTGGTGACAGTGTTAAATTGAGTATTGATGTTAGATTATTGCAAAGCGCTGAAGCGCTTGATAGTGCTTATACTATTCGTAATGACGATCACGCTCAGTTAGCGCTAGAGTGGTACTTCTAATAGGCTAATGTTCACGCTTAATGATTAGTCTATTTGTTATTTGTTAT
>Ga0209395_1004467_pt1 | contig 16421 bp, 15 predicted proteins | sample GOMGulsemesocosm_3_FD_184635 | JGI IMG/M metagenome (GOLD analysis project Ga0209395, IMG submission 184635) | Methane-oxidizing microbial communities from mesocosms in the Gulf of Mexico - GOM9D Gulf of Mexico (SPAdes) (version 2) | ecosystem: Environmental > Aquatic > Marine > Cold seeps... | reverse complement strand
CATGTCGGCGCGTCCTGGGGGCCGACTTTGCAAAGGTCAATAACTGCGCATTGCGGCCATTGGAGATGGTCGCGTCTAATGGCCGGTTCCAGCCCTAAGCGGACTTGGCATCGAAACCTATCGCCGCAAGAGCGGACCTTCAAAACGTTGTGCAGCACCGACCAGTGCTGTGGCTAGATCCGCCACTCCCGGCATCTGCGAAAACTCGCAATTAGGAGAGTTTACCGGTGTTACAAAGGGCGGTTAGAAGTCATTCGCTGCGCTTTGTTTGAACAACCTTTGGCTGGACAAGACCGCCATCAACTGAATGGCAGCCTTCTGATATACAAGGGGCTTTCAGAATGACCATGTCCGAAAACGCATTTTAAATAGAACCAACATTTCGAATAAGTGTTAGTAAAGTTGTACGTAATATTTCGTGTAGAAAATTGGTTTTAGTAATCAAAATAGTAATAACATGTCATAGGAGAGATAGGAAAAGTGGACGAAAATCAAGCACTCGGCGCTCTTTGCAAGGCCATGTCGGTCTGCCCCGTTCATCGCAAGTATGTTCTGGCCGACATAAACACGATGCTCTTGCCTCCGATCCGGCACAACCAGTACAAATTTTTTGAAGGCGGTGGTCAGTATGGTGCAGTCACATGGGCGCTCCTAAACGACAAATCCGCCGCTAAACATGTGGAAAACAAAACCCCACTCACGTTCGATGAGTGGCGGTCCGGTGAGCAGTTTTGGATCATCAGTCTGATCGGCCACAGAATCTCTCCTCGGTCTTTGTTGCCCAAGTTCGCGGAGAGCTTCCCCTACAATCGAGCGAATTACATCCGCAGGGATCGCAATATGAAGGTCACAAAGATCGTTACGTTAGAAAAGCGCAACGGCAGGCTGATCGCGACCAACAGGCATCTGAAACGACAGGTGGACGCTTGACAACCCAATATCATTGTTGCCAACTCAAACTAGAAGCGAGCACCCCTGCCAGCAGTTTTAACAGACATGCAGCCGCAGGGTAAATATATGTTCGATATTTCAACTATGTCATTCAGAGATAGAATCGTTTTTGGAGCCCCATCTGAAGGGTCTGGCGGCTCTTCAAGTCCCGCTCCGGGCACGATCATGCCTGATGGTTCGGTATTCCTTGGCGTCATTGAGCTAGGTGCCACAGAGGGGCCGGGAGAATTGGGCGACGGGGGCGACGGTGACATCGTCTTGACTGGAGGTCATTTAGGGGGGTCGGGAGGTTCAGGAAACGTAAGTATAACGCTTAATTCAGGCGCCTATACTATTGATTCATCTGAGGTTATTGACACATTTAGTTCTTCTGGAAGCGTCACAATAAATGGGCCTATCACCTTAGAGACGGTTTCGGATTACACAACGGATAATTCCGCCGCACTGGAAGCCGATTACGCAGCGCAGGATAGCTTTGTGCAAGCACTTGGTCTGGAAAACAGCTCCGCGGCCGAAGTAAGGGCACTGGTCAGTTTGATAAACCAGGCGGGCAATGGTGGTCCGGCGACAGTATGGGATTTCGCGGTCGCCGAAGGTATTGAGCTTTACCCCGGTGTATTCGAGGAAATGTATAACGCAAGCCAAATTTCAGATGCGCATCTTCGAGCATTGGAACTCGTTGAGGAGGGCTACACGGTCGCCGAAGCACAGATGATTGCCAACGGCCACCTATTAGATGAATTTGTATTCTCAGATGGATCCGGGAACTTCGCAGAGGCTGACGTGATTAACAATAACGATATCCAGGTATCGTCAGGGATCGACGTTACAGATGGTTTGGTTCTGGTTGACCCTATGCAAGATGGCTTGCCGTCATTTGCGTTACCAGGCGACTCGGGAATGGATGGCATAACGGGTGATGACACCTTCTTCCATGACTATTACGTACCGGTGAGCGCACCTTCCAATATCATCGGTCAGCAAGGCCTAGATGCGATTGAATGGGCGCTACAACACAATCCGACACCTGGCAACGATGCACCAGCTACAATTAACGGTACGCGAAACGATGTTGAGGGCTTACACCCTCTTGGATTTGACTGGGGAGACAACTTTGTCTTTTCTTATGTCGTCGACAACCCAAATCCAGACCAGACGGATATTGTTGTCAACTACACGATTGAAGGCGAGCACATGCTAGAAGAGGGTTATGTGATGCGCTACGGGCAGCTCAATGATGACGACAGCATTGACATAATCACCTATGGCGAAGGGAATGCCTGGGAGCAGGGAAACTTTGTTACCGAAAACTACGCGGAAAACGAAGTCCATGAGGTTTGGGCGTACAACGCGCAAGAAATTTTTGACACTGTGGAGGACATTCTTCACTGATGCCTAATATTCCAAAATATGTCAAAGAGGCGGTCATGTTTATTACTTGGGCCGCAAGTTTTGCAACGTTTCTATCCTTATGGTTTGTGATTTGGGTCGGTCTGCATCTGTATACAGTGAATTGGTTTAGCTACATAATATTCTTTTCTGTCATTGGGACCTCTGTGGTTCACTTTGTCTTCGCGCGGAACCTACCTCTCATCATTTCATTCTTGGTAGCAGCAACATATATCCTTGTTCTGCACCTAAATAGGCTAAATACGGTCAGTTTTGATTTGGGTGGGGCATTGGGATATGCACTATTTACAGTCAGCTTGATTATCACCTGCATTTTGCGGAGATTAGTGCCGTGGAGGGTTAAATCTAGGTTACACAAATCTTCCGATAAAATGATAATTTTTTTTGCGATTACCTTCGTCCTAGCTACCTCTCCTCAGTCGACAATTGCCGGGCAAACCGTTTCGAAAGAAGTCTATGGCCGTGCAATTGGCGTCCAGAATCACTACTTTCAGCTTCGTGAGATAGGAGAATATGAAGCCGCATATAACATGTTTACCGAACGCCAGAGGGGAAACGTTTCGCTCTCTTCCTTTTCTGACCACTGGGAAAAGATGAGTGAGCGGTTCGGAAAACTCACACACCTAAAAAACACAAAAGTAACTTGGTACAAAAACCCTGAAGGTTCACCAGAAGGCCTGTATGCTGCAATAGATTTTCGTGCGAGCTTCGAGCGTCTTCCCGTATTCTGTGGCTTTCTCGTCTGGTCGATTGATGAAGGCTACAAACTACAGCGAGAAGAAATGAACTTCTTGGAAAATAAGTCTAGCATCCCTATGTCCGATGGCGAGAAGGAAAAGGCCTACCTAGAACTGTCTTGCCGTTAGCAGTTGTTGAGAAAACCGTACAAACCTGCTGTGACTGTTTGGATTGCACGTCGTGTTTCACAACAAGTTCTGGATGTCCGAAAAAAGCCGGCTACCCGATAACATGAGGATCTTGGTCAGTTTTCGGGTAGCTTTGAACCAACAGGTCGCTCGCTGCATTCTGCCGGTTGTCGAGAAGGCTCAGACCAGCCATTCGCTGCGCCCGCCCACGAAGGTCGGCAGTAGTCCGTTTGTTAAATGCTGCGCTGGCGAAGAAATGTGTCTGGAGCAAAAGCCGGTGAGGGCTCCAAGAAACCGGCATGCCATGTCTTCCGAAAGTCGGCTTTGAAGTTGCGGACAGACTTTGCAAAGTCACCTTTCCTGCGCATTGCTGCCATTGACGCTCATCGCAGCGAGCGACCGCAATCCGCGCTTCATGCAAATTTTCTGCGGTACAGAGATTGTGCTTTTTCCAGCCATATGCGGCCGATAATGGTGCTCAGATACGCTGCCCGCTGATCATATCACCCAAGCGGAAACTCCTGCCCTTCGCGGATGAGATCCAGATGGCTTTTGTTGACAGGTGCATCTCTATCCAACTCACTCTGATTGATTGCAGCCGCCCCCCTCCCCCCTGCCCCGGCCTCCGGCATCTCCAGCTTCATCTTGCGGGAAGGTTTGCTTCGCAGCGTTGACCTTGCTGCCTTGGATTCAAACCTCTCACTTTCACCAAAAACGGCCCTTGGCTCGCTGGCCTCAACCTTCTGTTCCTTCCGGCTAGCAACCTCCGACCTCTGCTGCGGCGGATAGGGCAACACCCTACCCTCCTGCACATCCACCATCGCCATAAACTTCGGATCCTCGTAATACTTAATCCGGGTGGCTTTGATCGGATGCTGGGGAGAGGCCAGAATAATCACGTCATCCGGATCCATGAAACGGGCCTCGGTTTCTGACAACAGAGGGCGCTCCTCGAAACGGCTGGTTGAAGACTGCGCCCCCAGAATGCCCTTGTTACGCCCATAGGACAGGGTGACCGCTTCGCGGGTGGTCTTGCCAACGGACGCCGAGACCTCTTTTACTGTCTGCTCGTCGCGCGGGGTGATATAGAGCTTTAACCCTGCGCCATTTTCTAAGCTGCCACGCCCGTCGGTGCCGTAAATCTTGTCCAGCGCCGCCAGGGACTGCGCAATCATGGCAATACGGCCGCCATAACTCGCCAAGGTGTGGATCGCGCGTTCCAGATAGGGCATGGCACCCATCTGCTGGAATTCGTCAATCATGATCATCACAGGCCATTTTTCATCGGGGCCGGGTTCATTGGCGCGCAGGCTTGCAATCAGATCCGCAAACATCAAACGCAGTAGCGGCGCCAGCGTTGGGATATGATCCTCAGAGACCGCGATGTAGAGCGACTGCGGTTTTTTCCGGAACGTAGAGAAGTCAAAATCGTTTCCATTGGTGGCGGCAACCACAGCCGGATTGTCCCATTGTTTGAGCCCTGCGGTTTTCAGGGCCTGGATATTGCTGGTCAGCAGCCGATCGGAAGCGCTGGCCGCATTCATCCAAAGGGTTTGCAGCGTAGGCTCTTTGGCCTCCTCAGCATAGGTCTGGTATTGCGCATTCTTGTCGACGCCATCAGACACGATCTTGCAGACCTCGCCGAGGGTGGCCTTATTGCGCTGTAGCGCCAACAAGCAGGCTGCGACAAAGATCGTCTTCCCCGCCTCCGAGAACGTATCAGACTGCCTGTTATCCTTGTCCAAAAACAGATCCGCCAGAATACTGACCTCAGTAAACTGCTCCGCAAATGACCTGGCCTTGGCTATGCGCGCCAGCGGATTGTAACGATGGGAGCCATTGGCCCAGTCAAACGGTGAGAAGCGATAGATTTCATCACCGTTTGCCATCCGGTAGCGGGCGGTTTTCTCAAAGTTCTCGCCTTTCACATCCAAAACCACGGCTGAGCCATTAAATGCCAGGATATTGGGAATGACAAAGCCAACTCCTTTACCAGCCCGCGTCGGCGCCACCATCATCACATGTGGGATTTCCTTGGAGGATACATAGGCTGCGCTGGACTTGGGAACGCCCAGCTTGCCGCAGACAAACCCATTTCCCACCGGGTGCAGCATATCATTTTTTCTCAACTCGGGCTTGGTCTGCCAATGCGCCGAACCATAATCATCCCGCTGTTTGCGCCAGCTCCAGACAAAGGCCAGGAGCCCCAAGCCGAGAGCAAAAAGAGCAACCGCACCAAAGGCGACCTTGAAGGCCTCAGGGTGCATCGCTCGCAAGGCTTCAGACGCAGTCCAAACGCCAAACATATCAAAACCACCCACACCCCGCCGAAGGGCTAAAGCCAGATAAGCACTGCCAAGTATGGTGCCGATCATCGCACCACAGAGAAGGCCAAACACAACGCTGACACTCAGTTTTACGGGGGTGTTCATCTGTCGCCCGCCCTACAGGCCAAGATCATCATCAAGACCCCGATCTCTGGCCGTCTCAGATGTGTATTCAGCAGCGTTTTCAGCCGAGATTTCTTTCGCCCGCTCATTGGCTCGGACCTGGGTTAGATCAGAGGCGATCTCCGCAAGCTCCGGCTCTCCACGATCCTCCGCAGCAATCTCCAGATATTCTTGTGTGACGCTGATCTGATCCACCGTGCTAGGTAAAACTGCATCCAACACCTGCCAATGCCCCCGGTCCAACTCAGCCAGGCCCTCATCACCAAGTTCCTTGTGAAGCTCGGCCACCAATGCGCGCTGCATCAGTTCCTGTTGTTCACCAGACAAATCCCCGTCCCGCAAGTCCTGCGCCAGTTGTCGGACATAGGCATTTTCGGGTTCATTCTCTTCAACCGAGACAAGGCCCCCAGCACCGGTGATATTCCCAGCATCGGCGAGACCTGGATCCTCCGCCTGTAGCGCACCTGTTTCTAAGTCATTCAGCGCCGTGGTGACCTCTAGCACATCACCCATCACCACCTGGTCTTGTTCGTGACCCAATTGCTCCTGTTCCAAATCAGCAAAGGCACTTTGCATCTCACCTTCAAGTGCGCCCCCAAGTGCACTGGCAAGACGCATCTGGAAGGCGTCCAGGGTCTCTACCGCTGCATCCATCTGCTCAACTGACGCATCACTGACCTCAATGCCTTCCTTGGCCAAGATTGCCGCCAGATCCCGCTCAACCCAATCCTGAGCCAACCCATGGTTCCTGGTCCCACCCGCCTCCATGCGGGCTAGCAACTCATCCGTGTTCAAACCCAGTGCCTGAGCCTCAATCAAGAACCCGTCCAACGCGCCACTTCGCTCACCACCTGCGAGTATCCCCGCCAGACCCTCCACGTCTGATCCCGGCGGATAGGGCTCCGCCAGCTCTTGATTATAGGCTGTGCGCAGTTCCGGATCAGGAACCAGTTGCGACAGGCTGGCAATCACTGGTGCGGCCCGCAGCTCAAAACCCGTGCGTTCAGGCTGTTCCAGACCCTCAGCATGATCCCGGATCTCTTCAATGCGGGTCTCGGCATAATCAATGGCCTCCCCAACAGTTCTAATCTCAGCCAAATCAATATCTCCTTGTTCAATAGTCCACGCGTTCCCCGCCGCAAGGGAGCCCGCCATAAGACGCACGCCTGCGGCCAGATGAGACGCATCAGCCCGATCCAATACATCACCCACGTCCTCATATTCTTTGGCAAAAGCGATCACGGCCGCCTGAGCCATCGAGGCCTCGTTCTCGCTCAAGGCAATCTCACGTGCGGACCGACCCTCGGACTTGGCAGCATAAATTTCCTCCAAGCCTGCGGGCTTGGCAAAGATCCCCCGCTCCAACCGTGTCGTCGCATCTAAGGCGACGCCGTAATTCTCGGCAATCTCAGCCTGTTTCTCCCGCATCAACTGTGGAGACATCACCCCCTCTGCCCAGCAGGAGAACCACAGCCCCTGATCCTTACCTCGGTTGTTCAGCAGAATATGCGCATGTGGGTGATCCCGGTCGGTATGAACCGCCACAACATAGTCCCATTCATCCCCGTAGTGACCGCTCTCAAAAAAATGCTCACACCAATCCAGGGCGATGCCGCGCACCTGATCCGCGGATACATCTGTTGGAAAGCTGAGCAGCATATGGCTTGTGAACCCAAGCTTTGAGGAGCCCCGCCAGGTTCCCGACCACTGATCTAGGATCTTGGCCTTCTGGTCCTGAGACAGAGTGGCACCGCCATCCAGAGAGTTGGCCTGGCTTGAGAAGGTGAACACCGCCTTGTCATTCACATAGTCGAGCTGATTGCCAAGCGAGCGGCGGGTTTTACACCCCCCTGCCCTGATGCGCTTGAACACCGCGGCGCGCGATCCCTGTGAGGCCTTGGCCACGTTGCGCACCGATGGGCGCCCTGATGCTTTGTAGCTGCGCGCCTGCCGCGCTGCAGCTCGATCGCGTGCGGCACCTGCCCTTCGGTGCTCCTCCTCCCACAGATCCCCCATAACAGCGTGGTAGAGGCTTAAAGGGTCGTGCTTACCCATCCCCCTGCCCTTTCGCCCTAGACAGTTGTGACAGCGCATAGCCACGCCGTGTCTTGGCCTCATCAAGGATGTCCCGCAGCTCCTCATAAAGCCGCGTGTTCACGTCGATGCATTTAGACAGCAGGATCCGATCCTCATCCGTCAGCCGCAACTTGCCTTTGTGAACTGACTTGGCGAGCTGGTTGAGCAGTTGGCCTTCCTTGCCAATCAGCCAGGCGGATCGGTTGAAGTCTTCCAATTGGTTTGGAAACAACTCAAACAGCCCCAGAGCCATGCGCACCAAGGCTCGAAACGCCTGGCTGGATCCGGTGATGCCAACACTGTGTGCACTGGAAAGAAACGCCTCGATCTCCCCAACCGGTGCCCGGAAGGACACAGACTTGGACACCCGCGCACTGCCCCGTGTGTCGCCTTTCTCATCCGACAGCACCCGGTAGACCTGGCGAATGGTGACTTGATAGGCCTTGGAAAGCGCGTTCACATCCTCGCCCAAAGCGTGGCGTCGGGCCAGCTCTTGGCGCTGTTCAATCGTCAGTCTCGATCTCTTCATGCGCCGCAGGACCCCACTGACATAATGTGCATACATTGGGCATATCCTGCCAACGTCACTCTTCTCTCCCTCTCATCGCTAGACCCTCAAACGGCATCGCGCAACAGCAATATTAAATATTGCGCATTTAGTGATATTCACATAAAAGAAATATCGATCAAATTGACGTATTGCAGAATGCAGAGTGACAGGATGACCCATTCCTGATGCCCGATCCCAGAGAACAGAGAACAGAGAACAGAGAACAGAGAACAGAGAACAGAGAACAGAGAACAGAGAACAGAGAACAGAGAACAGAGAACAGAGAACAGAGAACAGAGAACAGAATTTCGCCTGCTGAATATCAAGTGACAAATTCATAGATTAACAAATTACAGGCTGTGACACGTGTTAACGATTTCCCTCATGAACCAGAAAGGCGGCGCCGGAAAATCCACCGTTGCCCGCGCGCTCCTCAGCGCCGCTGACGGTCGCGGCATGCGCTGCGCCTTCATTGACGCAGACCAGACCGGCAATCTTGCCAGCTGGGCCATGCGCGCCTCTGAAAACGGCCTGTGGTCGACACGCATTGACGGCTATCAGAGCATTGACCCCGATGAGGTCGAGGAAATATTCGATGAGATCGAGGCCGAAAGAGAAGTCGAGCTTCTCATCATTGATACGGCAGGTGATGCAAGCCGGGATCACGATAGCATTGCGACGGTGTCCGATCTTGTTCTCTGTCCCATCCTGCTTTCAAAATCTGACCTCGACACCGCGCGCGGAACCGCAAACTACTTGTTCCGCATGCGGGACCGGGCGAGTGACCCTGCCCTCTTGCCGGAATTTAGGATCGCGCTCAATAAGGTTACCCCCAGGGCCACCAAAGGTGACGCTGAGTTGATCCGCACGATTCACGCCCACCCACTTGTTGGCCAAAGTGATGACGATCCGGTGGAACATATGAAGATCCTTCCCGCCACGCTGCAAAAGCGCGAAGCCTATCGGACAATGGATTTTGAGGGTCTTCTGGGACGCAAACTGGCGCGGCTCAACGAGACCACGCAGGCTTTCCTACGCAATCCAAAACATCTGACGGATGCGATAGCAGAAGCCGACGCCGTTTTGGACGCCTGCCTTCAGATCACCAAGGAGAGGTCAAAGAGATGAAAGGCAAACGCCGCCTGCAACTGAGTGGTTCCGATGACGCCTATGCCCGCAAGGATGCTGTGAAAGAGGCGAAGCTGACCGCCCCAGCGTCGGCACAGTCTCAAAAGCTCCAATCATCAAGGCCACCATGTACGAACACAGCCAACTCCACCAATGCAACGGAGATGGTCGGATCGCACTCGGCTCAAAGAAGTAAAAACCCCGCGCTGGGGGCGGCGCCTGCTATAATCACGATCAATTACCGGCTTCACCTTGGGGAAGACTTGTCCCAAAAACTTCTGCACATCGCTGAGAAATACAATCAGCCTATGGAGCTGATCATGAAAGCCGCCCGGAATCGTGCGGTCGCGCGGTTCCGAACCCTTGCCCTGCTGAACGAGGCTCCGTCGATCCCAGCGCCAAAATCCGACGGTCAGTTCACCCGACTGTCAACGGTGTTCACCGGCGAAATGGCCGACAACCTCAACAGATGGTTTGATCCATTGATGCTGGACATTGCAAAGGAAAAGATAAAGCCAATCATCCTCGAATTGTTTCAGCAAGAGGCGCAGGCGATTTGTAACGCAGCCCTATAGCGGCGCCGCGTCAAAAGCAGAGCCCAGAGTGATCCAACCCAGATCAAAGCTTGCCAACAAATCACCCCGGCAAGGGGCAATCAGAGGATTGGTCGGTTAGAATGCGGTATCCAGCGCATCCCCTCCCCGCACCGCGAAAACCTTCTTGTCCTCGACGCGAATGATCGCCCATCGATCAAGCGGCCATCCTGCGCGGACAGCGCCAGTTCTGGTCGAGCGCGGCCGGTGTCCCGGTCAACCAGGACACCAATACTCTGCCTCCAACCAAACATCCCAGCTATTTCCTGTTGCGCAACTGCGCGGACTTAGAGATGATTTCATCATTCGTGGAAGACCACCCATTCCCTTGGGCGCGAACGGGGCGAAGTCTTCAACCTCTTCCGGCCTCGCCCGCTTTACCGCCGCGCCCAACAGCCGAACAGCCGAACAGCCGAACAACTGTTGCGGCACATTGTGTGTTTCAAAGGTAAAACTTGAATGCGGTGATTGGATCATTCCTTGATCGTCACCGGTTACGAGTTTTGCTGATGACACCGTCTTCCGTGATTGCAGCTATGTGGGACGAAGTGCGGCGCGATAGGTCCACACCGTCTCCGGACATCCGGGCTTCGACAAATTCGGTGCGCTTGAACACCGATCCATCCGCTTCGACAGACGTTTCGTCGCTGTCAGTCTGTCGGGTGACGGAGCCGTCGTGACCGATCTTGATGTAAACGTCATCGGCTGTTCGCACGGTCACGGAAAACTCATCCACCAACACGCCTTGCCATCCAACATCACCGTCCCGGCGCAGGACAATACGATCAGGGCGCAGCTTGATCTGCACATCCCGGGAAACGTCCTTGTCCGCGCTCTTGACCACAACAAAAGCCTCTTGCTCATCGGGATCGTCATGTATCGATGCGCTGGCGTTCTTCGGTGGCCAGACCTTGGCCGTATCGCGTGGGTTGCCTTCCTGGTCCCGGTGAAACCCGATATAGAGCTGGGCGGATTTCCAGACACGGTGGACAGTTTTTGTGAGTTTTGTAGAGTTGGGCAAATTTGTCATTTTGAAACCAATGTTATCAATGAAGCTGAAGTGATTGTTTTTTGAATTCTGAAACGGGCTGGCCGGCGAAGAACGGCTGAAACGACCGCACCCGTCCTTGTCTTTTATCTTATGGGGCTTTCATAAATCTCTGTGTTCCATTCCGAAAGAGCAATCCACTGCAGACGTTCACGATCAAGATCGTAGTGATGGTTTTGACAGTAAACCAATACCTTAGAACCGCTCACACCACCTATCGACATTCGAAATTTACCGCGGCACTGGAAGCAATTTAACGGGGTGAAGCGATGGGCTTAAACAGCTCCGTGGAGTTTCAAGAAGGCGCGGCCGATCTCGGCGGAGAGACCGCCCTTCTTGATCGCTTTCCAGGCCAACAGACGTTGGCGTTGCAGCGTGTATGGGTTCAAAAATCACCTGTTACTCCGACAGGGCATGACTGCATGCCTGAGCGGAGCCCTTTCCGGATTTGGATTGAAGGTCAGTATTCGCTGAGGCACATGATGGTCAGCGCCCGTCTCGTAGCCGAGGGGTCAAAGGGGCGCTCAGACCCGTACTTGAAATCCGAGTCGTAGAGGTCGATTTTCCAGAACAGTTTTTGAGTGCTGACTGTCACAGTTCCGAATGTGTGATCGCCGTAGGGATCATTATCCTCGGTGAAACGCGCGTCATTCGCCACCGCTGCCAGTGCCGCGGCCTGAAACGCCGCCCCCTCACCAGACACCCCGGGGGTGACGAGCACCTGCCCCTGAATGCCTTTTCCTTGCACTTCAAATGCCGCAGCCGGGTCGACGAGCGCTTTACGGAACAGGTCATTCTGCTCCGCAACAGCTGCCGTTTGCAGGTCTGTGTTGTTCTCAATTTCGTTTACAGTTTCAACTTCCACAGTCGTGTCTCCTTTGTGGTGTGCCCTTTGAGGTTGATCCCCAAATGGTGCTGGTTTTGAGCAAAGCCCTGAAAGGGCGTCGTCTCTAAAACCTGCCACGTGGCGAACGCGGATGGGGGCGAGGCAGGGCTATTCGACTGAGGTGGAGCGGCCCGCAGGCGAAGCCGAGGACACGGCTCAGTCTAATGGCCTTGCCCGAGGGGGAAGGCTGCGCCTTCACCCTGACTGTAGGGGGCGTTTGGCTTGCCCAAATCCCGCCTAACCCAACAAAGAATGGCAAAGGATCTCTGATCCTGCGCGAGCGCAAAAGGGAGCGTCACCCGGATGGGCAGATCACCGCGGCCTGGAGCGACTATGGCACAAAGACCGGGCACCGACTCGGCAGAGACGGCGCAGGGGCTACCCATGACAGGGAGATCAGGACGTGGGGTTCTGGGTGCAAGCCGGTCTGTCGGCTGGAACCTAGCGCCCGGTCACGAGCTGAATGGCTCGGGATTTGCCAATGTACTTTCCCCCAAGACCAAACGTCTGCACCATATACTGAACCCAAAGTGAAACGAAAGGACGGCTTAGCCCACGCTCGATACGTCGCAATTAGCCGGGCGAAACCATCCGCTGAAGGGCATTATCAACGGCATCGCGATCGCCAATTTCAACGAACCCTGCGGGGTCTAAACCTGTCGCGGCGCATCGTTGATACGTGCTCGGACTTTGTCTGGCAGAGTTTTAGCTCGTGCTTAGGTAATCACGTCCGAAATATGCCGCAAGTTTCGGACATAAGACTTGATCACGTTTGGTGGAAAAGACCGACAATGTCCGTACGAATCGCACCACCCCAATGACCTAAAAGACCATGACCTGATTGATTTCTCGTTTCACGGGGGCAAACAAAACTGGACTTACGCAGGGCCGACAGGAGAAATGATTACAGTGCCAATTTCGCCAAGGGTTCGATGTGATGATGCGCACACCGAAAAGGCGCTTGCCTTGCCGGCCGTGGCATCACTCGTCCGCCAGAAATCGCGTGCCAGGCCGAACTGGACGCCGGAACGCTGGTGCCTGTTCTGACAGACTTGGAGAACCCTCCGCTGGGCGTCCATGTGATCTATGCCAGCCGGGACAACCTATCGGCAAAAACGCGGACAATGATCGATTTCCTTGTCGAGAAGAACGGTTGAGATTTGTTCTCAGCCAGTGCTCTTACTGGCCCTATCCCGCTTTAGTGCCGCCCCCGGTGCTCGTTTAAGTCGTGTTTCGTTCGAAGGCGATCAGGCTTTCCAGCCCAGCATTCAATGGCCGCGTCGCGAATTGTAGAAACTATTTGTGATATGACCTCTCTGCCCGCAACATCCTATCCCTCATTCCGATAGTTCGTTCACACAAATGGGTTACTATATTGTCCAAGACACTGCGCCAAATAGCCCGTCAAATCTGGTTTTACGATTAACATCTCGGTGTCAGGTCAACTTTTTTGTTGCGGGAGAAATCACCGGCTCAAAACGGTTCTGAGGAATTGAAAGACATCATTATGTCCACAAACTGGGAGATGATCATGAGTGCAAGTTAGTCAGCAGGGCCCAATAATTTGTGTTGGCGACGACCGCGTTACATGGGTTGGGGAATAACCGGAACCCGGCCTTACCCAAATAACACGGCGCCTTTTCAGCACTCACTGGCTGTTTTGCCAGGGCGCAAGCGGCATCAGACCTGAATTGGAACCCCCTCAGCGAGAGATTGCGCAGCCGCATCAGCCAGTATTTGCGCGCGCAGCCCATCTATAATCCCCGGCTTCGGCGCATCACCTGCTTGAATTTGGGCGGCAAAATAGGTCATTTCCGCCCGATAGGCAGCTTCATAACGTTCCAGGAAAAAATTCAGTGCCGGAGCCTTTCGGAAGCCATTTTGATCGGCCACTTCAACCGTATTTTCCAACATGTTTTCAGCTCGAAGCAGACCACGCGACCCATGAACCTCGACCCGCTGATCATAGCCATAAGTGGCGCGACGCGAGTTTGAGATCTGGCAAATTTTACCGGATGCGGTGGTCAGCGTAACCGCCGCAGTGTCGACATCCCCCGCGTCACCGATCGCTGGATCAACCAGAGCCGAACCAACGGCATAGACGGTTGTTGGTTCTTCTCCCATCAGGAAACGTGCCATATCCAGATCGTGGATCATCATGTCGCGAAACAGCCCACCGGACCCCTTGATATAGCTGATTGGTGGCGGCGTAGGATCCCGCGACAGAATTGTCACCAGCTCGACATCGCCAATCTCTCCAGCCGCAATTCGGGCGTGAATATTTGCAAAGTTCGGATCAAACCGACGATTAAAGGCCGTCATGAATGGCACACCGGCGGTCTCGACCACCTTGATGCAATCGCGAATGCGATCCGCTGACATATCCACCGGTTTTTCGCAAAATATCGCCTTGCCCGCAGCCGCAGCCTGATGGATCAGGTCATAATGCGTATCGGTGGGTGTACCGATGACCACTGCATCCACATCCGGGCTGCAGATCAAGGCATCACTGTCCAAGACTTTAGCGCCCGTTCCAGCCGCCAGCGACTGCGCAGCCGTGGCAAAGGCATCCGCCACGGCGGTGACCGTTGCGCCGTCGATTGACGCAATCGATCTGGCGTGCACCTGGCCAATACGGCCACAGCCCAACAATCCAATTTTCAGCATCTCACGCCCCCTTGAACGCTTGCAAAACACGACGAGTCGCAGCGACCAGCGGATCATGTGTTTCTTTTAAAATGGTCACCCGGTCAAATCGTGTTGCATCGCAGTTCACCGCCTCGCGCAGTGCATCGCCAAAGGCCATCCGCAACTCGGTGCCAATGTTGAACTTACAAACCTTGGATCCCCGCGCCAGCGCCCTACGCTGCAGTTCGGGTACCCCCGATCCGCCATGGATCACCAGCGGCACAGTTGTGACCGTTTCAATCGCACGAATGCGGGCTTCATCCAGGCCGCCCTCTTTGTCCTGCTGCAGATGGACATTTCCGACCGATATCGCCATGGCATCAACGCAGGTTTCGCGGGCAAATCGCGCAGCATCATTAGGATCAGTTCCAGAGGACCCCTCCCCGCCTGAATAACCGACAAAACCAATCTCTCCTTCGCAGGAGACACCCGCCGCGTGGGCCATTTCAACGATGGCTGCCGTATCATCTATGTTCTGTTGCAACGGTGTGCGTGAACCGTCAAACATCACCGAAGTGAAGCCGCTGCCGATGGCCACCCGGCATTCTTCGGCAGTGTAGCCATGATCCAGATGCGCAACGACAGGCACCGAAGCTTGCTCGGCCAGATATCGAAACATCTTGCCCAGAACGGGCAATGGTGTGTGTTCGCGGCACGACGGGCCGGCCTGCAAGATCACCGGCACATTCTCGGCTTCGGCGGCCGCCACATAGGCGCGCATGTCTTCCCAACCCAACGTCACCAATCCTGCAACAGCATGACCATTCTTTAATGCTGGCTGCAAAACGTCCGCAAGAGTGACCAGCGTCATTTGAACTTCGCAATCATGTCTTTGATTCCAGGGATCGTTTCCAGCTGCGCAGCATGCGTTGGCTGAAAGTACTGCACTAACGAGCGCTGGCTCAGGCCACCAAGGATGGTGAAGTAGTACATCTCATAGCCCGGCAGAACCGCACAGGGGTGATACCCCTTGTCCAGCATGATCGTTGAACCATCCATGATGTGGTAGGCGTCACCCGGCTTGTTGTCTTCACGCTGCAGCATCTGCACGCCCGAACCATAGTTGGGACGGAAGCGGAAGTTGTAGGTCTCGTCGTGACGGGTTTCATCGGGCAGACGATCGGTGTCGTGCTTGTGCGATGGGAAACCAGACCAGCCGCCCTGCCCCACAGTATACAGCTCGCTCACCAGCAAACGTCCTACTTGATCGTGCTGCTTTTGACCCAGGATATGCTTAATCTTGCGGTGTGTTTTGGTGTCGTCGCTGCCGTATTGAACCAGATCAATTTCATCTGCACGCACGGCAAACGGATCCAGTACTTTGTCATAGCGGGCACCGGCCACAAACACTTCGGTTTCATCTGAAACACAGACGATAGTTACCTTGGCGCCAACCGGCGCATAAACACCTTCGGGTTCACCATCCCAGACGTCGATGGTCCGGGTGCCAATCTGGGCATAGCTCACCCCTTCGACGTCGATGTCGACAGTCCCCGTCGCTGGCGCAATGCAGGTTTCATAGCCCGGCACCTGATATTCAAACGCCTCACCTTTATTCAGTTTGACGATGTTGAAATAGTTCAGCGGAACCGTCGGATTGTCCACGTCGACGATTGGGATGTTTTTGTTATCATGTGGGGCGATATGCATAGTTTAGTCCTTTATGAAGCTTGTGTTGGCCCGGGGTGCGAGGCGAGGAAGTCCTCGAGCTCGGCCGGTACTGGCATGGCAGGAGCGCAACCTGGTTGGGCAACGACAATCGAGGCACAGGCAGA
>Ga0209395_1004461_pt1 | contig 16432 bp, 16 predicted proteins | sample GOMGulsemesocosm_3_FD_184635 | JGI IMG/M metagenome (GOLD analysis project Ga0209395, IMG submission 184635) | Methane-oxidizing microbial communities from mesocosms in the Gulf of Mexico - GOM9D Gulf of Mexico (SPAdes) (version 2) | ecosystem: Environmental > Aquatic > Marine > Cold seeps... | reverse complement strand
CTTTTGGATGTGCTCAGGTGCAGACACGGACATCTTAGAATCCTGCCCAAAGGCAGAACAAATTAAATATGCAGGTATTGGAGGAACGGTGTTCTTTACTGCAGTAATGGCTTTTATTGCAGCTTCCTATGCCCTATTTACCATATTTGACAATGTATATGCTGCCGTCTTTTTCGGACTAATATGGGGCTTGCTTATTTTTAATTTAGATAGATTCATTGTTTCAACCATCAAAAAAAACGGGCATAAAAGGTCCGAATTCGCACAAGCCGTTCCACGAATCATACTCGCCATTATTATTGCCATAGTAATTTCCAAACCATTGGAATTAAAAATATTCGAAAAGGAAATCAATCAAGTATTATTGGAACAAAAAAATGAGCGAACTCTTGCCAATAAAAATCAAATCGCCTTACAGTATTCTCCAGAAAAAGAAGCGTTAATCTCCGATATTGAACAGTTAAAATCAGAAATTACAAACAAAGAAGCGAGCACAAATGCACTCTACGAAACATACATTGCCGAAGCAGAAGGTAGAAAAGGCACCAAACTATTAGGAAAAGGCCCTGTGTATAAAGATAAATTCGAAAAGCACAACAATTCTCTAAATGAACTGCAAGCATTAAAAACATTAAATCAAGAAAAAATTACTCAAAAAGAAACAGCCATTGCCCTACTCCAAGAACAACAAAAAACAAGTGAACTAAACGGGCAACCTATCATTAATAATATGGACGGTTTAATGGCACGTATCACGGCGCTCGGAACGCTTCCTTTTATACCATCGTTCTTTATTTTTCTTTTATTCTTATGTATAGAAACTTCACCCATTATTGCAAAATTACTTGCCAATAAAGGAGTGTATGATTTTAAACTAGAAACAATAGAACAAGAAAAAAACTCCTGGGCAGCGCAACAGCAAGCACAACGAATTTTAGTAATGGATGCTGACAATATTTTAAATAAAAAAATATACGAAGAACTAAGTACCGAACAAGAAATATACAATTACAAAAAGAAAAAAGCAAGAGAGATATTACAACACCAAGCAGATGCGTACCATAGGAATGCTAAAAAAATCATATAAAAAACCCGCGTATCTAATACGCGGGTTTTAATCCAAATAATTTCCAAAGTTTAATATCTATATTATCATAGGCCGAACCTTCTTTTGTTGTTCCATGCAGAACGTTTTGCATTTTCTATTCTTACGAAATTTCCTCTTCCTTTAGGATTCTCGTTTAACGTCTCGTTTAATAACCCGTATTGTTTTTTTAACGCTTTCATAATTGTACTCTTTAGTTTGTTAGTCGGAATTGGTAGTTTTACGAATTCCTTATACTTTCTCTTTTACACTGCAAATATATTACGTTTTCCATAATTAAAAGCGAATATTTTATTTATTTAATACAGTATTAACATTTAAAAGCCCTTTTTTTGAGTTTTTCACTTAATAAATCATAATAAAACAATCCTTTTACTAACAATTATATAATCTTTATGCTAGGACGTTATCAATTGGATATGCTTTTATAACTCCCCCTTATTTTTTCACAAATCGCACCTAAAAAAATCAGCTTTACATAAATTTAACATACGAAAATAATCACCAGACATTCAGCGGATTTACCTCTCAAAAACAGCCTATTAAAACGGGAATTCATTTTACATATTTTATCAAATTTCTACTATCCTAGCGAGAAATAATCTTATCTTAACAAAACATGACATCTTGCTAAATTAAATTCCTATTTTTAAAGAAAAATACAATTAAGATGGACAACATATCACTCATAAATAAAGATTTTATAAAAGAAAACACCCATTTTAATACATTAATCACTGCTTTAAAGGAAGGTTTTTCAGAAACTAGTATTGTGGTACCTCAACGTCATCATCACGATTTTGAAAACCCCGCAGAGAATAATGAGAGTACTTTACTATTAATGCCCGCATGGAATCCTAGTAAAGAAGCAGGAGTAAAAATAATCACCGTTAGCCCTAATAATGGCGCTCATAATTTACCTTCTATCCAAGGTAGTTATATCTATTTAGATGCTCAGTTTGGTCATGTAAAAGCTATTATTGATGCTAAAGAGCTTACTGTAAAACGTACCGCCGCAGCATCTGCTCTGGCATCGAGCTATTTATCAAAAAAAGACGCATCCTCTTTATTAATGGTTGGAACTGGCGCTTTAGCAAGTAACTTAATCTTAGCACATGCCAGTGTGCGGCCAATTAAAGAAGTATATGTTTGGGGGCGTACATTGGAAAAAGCAACACATATTTGTAAACAGTTGGTGGATGCTCCATTTTCTTGTACCCCAGTTACATCTATAAAAGAAGCAGTAAAAAAAGTAGCCATCATTTCTTGTGCTACACTATCGGAGACCCCACTTATTTTAGGTAATGATGTTAAACCCGGTACACATATAGACCTTGTTGGTGCTTATAAACCCAACATGCGTGAATCTGACGATACATTAATAAAAAAAGCACAACTTTATGTAGACACTATGGAAGCAGGTATTAAAGAGCCTGGGGATATTGTAATACCTCTTAAAGAAAATGTAATTACAACAAAGGATGTTTTAGGCGATTTATTTTCCTTGTGTAAAACAGACAATTTTGCAAGACAAAACAATAACGACATTACAGTATTTAAATCCGTAGGGCATGCACTTGAGGATTTAACCGCCGCCACCTATTACTATAACAAATTCATCAATCAATAATGAAAAACACTTACCAAAACATTCAGGAAAACAAGCAATTTACTCCTCCAGCTGATTGGATGCAAATAAAAACAATAGACATGCATACAGGAGGTGAACCATTACGGGTAATTTTAGATGGATTTCCGACATTAAAAGGAAATTCAGTATTGGAATACCGAAATTATTGCAAAGATAATTTTGATGAATTACGTACGGCTCTCATGTTTGAACCAAGAGGTCATCCAGATATGTATGGCTGTATTATTACTCCCCCCAATGATGATGAAGGAGATTTTGGAGTGATTTTTTTACATAACGAAGGCTATTCAACCATGTGCGGACATGCCATTATTGCAATGTCTACCTTAGCTATTACAATGAACTGGATTTCGGTAAAAGAAGGAGAAAACATACTTAAAATAGATGCTCCTTGCGGAAGAATCACATCATACACTACTGTAAAAGACGGTATTGTTACTGGTGTTAGATTTCACTGTGTACCAAGTTTCGTAGTTGGATTGGACAGAAAAACAACACTTCCTGGCATAGGAGAAATTAGTTATGACCTCGCTTATGGTGGTGCTTTTTATGCCTATGTAGATTTACAAAAAAATAGTTTTGATTTTGACTTATCTACTAAAAACTATCAAACACTCATTGCTACTGGTATGGATATTAAACGAGAAGTTATAAAAACAGATCGCGAGATTTTGCATCCATTCGAGGAGGAGATGAGTGAACTATATGGCACCATATTTATTGACTCATCTAATACTCTAGGCATAGACAGTAGAAACGTTTGTATTTTTGCTGATGGAGAAGTAGACAGGAGTCCTACCGGTTCAGGAGTTTCCGGAAGAATGGCCATTCATAAAAAACGAAAAGAAATAGATTTTAATCAGAAAATGAGCATCGAAAGCATTACCGACTCTGTATTTTTAGGATCTGTAATTTCTGAAGAAGACTACGGCCCTTTTACTGCTGTAATTCCACAGGTAGAAGGTACCGCACATATAACAGGAACAAACACCTTTATCATAGACCCCAAAGACCCTATGAAAAAAGGATTCATTTTAAGATAAAACAATATAAAATAAACACATGAACATTAAAACACCTAAACTACTCCTACTAGCATTTTGTCTTTTTAGCATTGCAGGGTTTTCTCAAGAAAACACATCAACAATATTAGAAAAACTACAGAATATCCCAACTGTAACAAAAGCATCTGAAAGCAAACAAACGAGTCATTTTGATGCTAACTTTGAACTTTGGTTTACCCAACCTATTGATTATACTGATCTAGACAAAGGTACCTTTGAACAACGTGTTTTAGTTGGTTATAGCAATCCAGAAAAGCCCGTTATTGTAGAATTACAAGGTTACGGAATTTACACCAACAAAGCAGGGGAATTGGCCAATCACTACCAAGCAAACCAACTTACCATAGAGCACCGATACTTTAATAATTCTAGGCCTGAAAAAATAGATTGGTATACCTTAACTATTGAAAACGCAGCCAAAGATCAAGAACGCATTATCAGCGCTATTAGAAAAGCAATTTTCTCCAGTGCTAAATTTGTGACTACTGGTATTTCCAAAGGTTGTCAAACAACCATGGCGCATCGCAGGTTTTTCCCAAATAATGTAGATGCCTCTGTTTGTTACGTCGGGCCATTAAATTTTAAAAGAGTAGACCCTCGTGTTTTTCATTTTTTAAAAACTGTAGGAAATGAAACTGAAAGAGAGCAGCTAGAAGCTTTCCAAAAATTATGTTTCGAAAATAGGGATGCCCTTTTAAAGCAATTAAAAAAGGTAGCAAAATCTAATAAATACAGTTGGGAATTCGGAATTGAAAAAGCTTTAGATTACAGTATTTTAGAATACTCTTTTGCTTTTTGGCAATGGGGAAGTTCTTTTGATAGCATCCCGAACAAAGATGCAAGTATTGAAGAAATATACACGCACTTAATTGATATTACTGGATATTCGTTTTTTGAAGAAAAAGGAGTGGAAGGACTTCAACCTTATTTCTGGGCTGCACTTACACAACAAGGAATTTACGCTTACGAAACTAAACCTTTTAAAAAGTACTTACATACAGAGGAACCTTTCACATTTGACTGGGCATTCCCAGAAGGAATCAATATTGATTTTGACGAAGAACCAATGCAAGAAATAGATTATTTCTTAAATAATTTTGCTCAAAAAATGTTGTTTATTTATGGAGAAAAAGATGCTTGGAGTTCTACGGCCGTTCAACTTAAAAACGATCCAAAACAACGTGAAATGTATAAGTTTGTACATAAAAACGGAAGTCATAAAACAAGAATAAACTCCTTTAACCAAGCACAACAGCAGAATATCTATTCGATTATAGATGCTTGGGTTAAATAGAATTTCACTTATTAAAACATAAAAATGCCATCCTTAAAAGATGGCATTTTTTTTATAGTTATTTATTTTAAACTCACTTTGTATTTATACTCTACAAACTTAAAATAATTATACAGCTTATAATTTACATCCAACCCATAATCAACACCTTGTATATAATCAATTTGATTTTCGTATAAATTGGGGTCATATCTCATAGGATTTCCAGCTCTAATATTCCATTCAGTCACATAAAAAATATTTTTTAGCTCATAATAGGATTGGGAATAATAATTTGCAGGCCTAGCAATAGAATGCAAATAAGTATCAAAACCTATATCAATAATAATAATTTCATATTCCAAGTCATCATTTGTAATACGTACCGCATGATCGGGTAATTGATTAGATTTATCAACAGCTGGCGCTAAAGAATCACAGCTAGATACCAAGAACATCATCATTAAAAAAAAGGCTATATTTCTCATAATTCAAGAATTTGATACTATAAATATAGCAAAAATTATTCCGTTCTCATAAAAACTAAGATTTGTATATTTACAAACGAACCAAATTAACAGACCGTTATGACAAAAAAAAGATGCGCTTGGTGTAAGGACGACCCTTTATATACACATTATCACGACACAGAATGGGGGTCTCCATTACGAGACGAAGATAAATTATTCGAATTCCTAATCCTCGAAACTTTCCAAGCAGGACTAAGCTGGATCACTATACTTAGAAAAAGAGAAAATTTCAGAAAAGCATTTGACAGTTTTGATTATAAAAAAATAGCCAATTACAACGAAGAAAAATACAACTCATTACTACTAGATGCAGGAATTATTAGGAATAAGCTAAAAATTAAAGCCACTATTTCTAATGCCCAAGCTTATATGAAAGTACAGGAGGAATTTGGTTCTTTCACAACATACATTTGGAAATTTGTAAATAACAAACCCATTCAAAACAATTGGAAAAAACAATCTGACGTTCCAGCTAACACAGCATTATCCGATACCATATCCAAAGACCTAAAAAAACGAGGTTTTAAATTTGTTGGATCCACCGTAATTTATGCACACATGCAAGCTACCGGAATGGTGAATGATCACGATACGGAATGTTATAGACATAAGGAAGTACAGGAATCGTAATGGAAACTCTTGATACAAGAACCAGGAGCTAAGACAGATTTGATGGTTTAACTTTATCCATTAATTCTTAGGAGTTTTCTTAAAATCAGCAAGAACACACCCAACCCTTCATACTCACATTTCTTTAACTCGCAGTTTACTCGCGAATCCGTACCAAGCGAATCCGTACAACGCATAACCGTCACCCTCGCCGTCATCCTCGTGAAAACGAGGACGGGGAACCAGCGTCAAAAAAATGCGCAAAGAGTGGAAAGTTCACAACAACAAAAAAAGGAATGCAAAACCAATGTTGCATTCCTTTTTGTATAGCTGTAATCGAACAATCTACTCCACAGGTAGATATATCTCTGTTACATAATCTGCAGGATTCTCTGTAGTCACAGGAGAGGTCAAATACACTTCAAAAGGCTCTCCTTCTTTTGGCATTTTCAGTCCTTTTTCTTCTAATGTTTTAAAGCCAAACATCCAAGCTTCAGTATTGAATTTATAATCACCTTTTGCTGTAAATTTAGCGGTCTTAACAGGTTTCTGAAAACCAACCAACACCGTTCCATCTGTTTTCACACGTTCTCTTACAGGAATCCCTACAGAAAACATGGTCGTTTTATTTTCTTCGTCCCATTTATGATAAATTGTAAATGAGTTACCTGATGTTACAATACTATGTTCACCTACATATTTATGAAGCTTTTGCATCATTTCCTCCATTTTTTGAGGTACTTGATCAAAAGTACATGAAGTAGATAAGTACATATAAAATCCACCTCCGTAATCTACTTCATCATTAAAAACAACACTGTGCTCATCCATCTTTTTTTGTAAATACGCTTCTAACATTTCAAAACCACGATCGTACATAGGTCCTATTTGTTCGTCCATACTTGCCGCCATCCAGCGAACTACAAAAGGCATTTCACCTTTCATTCCCCAAGTAATTTTGGTTCCTCCTTCTACAGCTTCAAAATTCCAATAAATATCAGACTCATCATAATCGTCCATTTTTATTTTTTGTAAAATCTCTTTGTTATTTGTCACAGACACATTACGCATGGCACCTTTTTTAGGGCTCGTTCCTATCCATGTATAGGAAGCATTTTCACCAGAAGTTACTTCAGGAAAACTATACACTATGGTGCTATCCATTTCTTTCCAGGGTCCCCATTCTCCCCATGTTTTAAATTCGTTTACCGTATTAAAGGTTACGGACAAAGGCGCATTAATTGTGCAACTTCTACTCACGTCATATTTACCGTCTAAGGAAGCCAAATAAACTGCTCCACCGACCACACTGATTAATACAAACAATAGCAAATACTTAAGAATTTTCATATAATGAGGTTTTTAATTGATTTTTACATGCTAATTTATAAAATAATTGGTGGTTTTAAGTACTTTTGGTTTTCAATCATAAATTATTTACAATGAAATTAAAATATACAGCTGTTATAGCAATGGCTTTTTCTTTATTATTCTCTTGTACAGAGGCTAAAAAAGAAGGACAAGAAGTCAAAAAAGACGCAACATCGTTTGATTATAACGTTGAACAATTCAGTGATATTAAAATATTACGTTATCAAATACCAGAATTCGAGAACTTAGATTTACGCCAGAAAAAATTGTTATACTTTTTAACACAAGCAGGGTATGAAGGTCGCGAAATTATTTACGATCAAAATTACCGTCACAATCTTACTATAAAAAGAGCTTTAGAAAACGTTTATACATCATTTAAAGGTGATAAAACTTCAGCAGATTGGAGAAACTTTGAAATATTTTTAAAGAAAATATGGTTTGCAAACGGAATTCACCATCACTATTCAAATGCCAAATTTGTACCAGCATTTTCTGCTGATTACTTAACAAGTATTTTAAAAGAAACAAACACCACATTAGAAGGAGAAGCCTTTGAAGTATTGTTTAATGACAAAGACGCTAAAAAAGTAAACTTAGATGCCTCTAAAGGATTGATCAAAGGATCAGCCTCTAACTTTTATTCTCCAAATGTAACAGCAGATGATATTGATGCTTTTTACGATGCTAAAATGGATAAAAATGATACAACTCCGATGGAATATGGGTTGAACTCTAAATTAATCAAAAACGCAGATGGAACATTGGTAGAGAAAGTGTGGAAATCTGGAGGAATGTATGGATCAGCAATTGATAAGATTATTTTTTGGTTAGAAAAAGCAAAAACCGTAGCAGAAAACGAAGAACAAGCGCATACCTTTGATTTATTAATCAGCTATTACAAAACAGGAAACCTAAAAACTTGGGACGAGTACAATATTGCTTGGGCAACAAACACAGATATTTCTATTGATATCATCAACGGATTTATTGAAGTTTATAACGATCCTAAAGCCTACAGAGGTTCTTACGAAACTGTAGTTCAAATTAAGGATTTTGACATGTCTAAAAAGATGGCCGTGTTGTCTGAATATGCACAATGGTTCGAAGATAATTCGCCATTATTTCCAAATCACAAAAAAGCAAACGTAGTAGGTGTTTCTTATAAAACAGTGAATACTGCTGGGGAGTCTGGAGACTCTTCTCCTTCTACGCCTATTGGTGTAAATTTACCTAATAATAACTGGATCCGTCAACAACATGGTTCCAAATCAGTGTCTTTAGGAAACATTATTAATGCTTATAATAATGCGGGAGGTTCTGGACGTTTGAAAGAATTTGCTTTTGACCAAGCGGAAATTGACACAGAATTAAAATATGGTGAATTAGCAGATAAATTACATACATCGCTACACGAGGTTATCGGACATGCTAGTGGGCAAATTAACCCAGGTGTAGGACAACCTAAGCAAACTATGAAAAATTATGCTTCTACCTTAGAAGAAGCTCGTGCGGACTTGGTAGGGTTGTACTATTTACCAAACGAAAAATTGGTAGAATTAGGCGTTTCTCCAAGTGCTGAAGGTATCGGAAAAGCTGCTTTTGATGGCTATATCAGAAATGGATTATTAACCCAATTAATTCGTTTAGAATTGGGTGATGATATTGAGGAAGCACACATGCGTAACAGACAATTAGTAGCTGCTTGGGCTTTTGAAAAAGGAGCCAAAGACAATGTAATTGAAAAAGTAACCAAAGACAACAAAACGTACTTTGTAGTTAGAGATTACAAAAAATTACATACTTTATTTGGGGAATTATTGCGCGAGATTCAGCGTATTAAATCTGAGGGAGATTTTGAAGCTGGAAAAGCATTAGTAGAGTCTTACGGTGTAAAAGTTGACCAAGCGGTACACAAAGAAGTATTAGCACGTAACAGCCAATTTAAATCCGCTCCTTATAGTGGATTTATCAACCCTGTATTAGTTCCTACAATGGATACTGATGGAAACATCACTGACATTAAAGTAACGCAACAAGCTGATTTTACAACGCAAATGTTGTACTACTCAGAAAACTATGCTACGTTGCCTAGTATGAATTAATTTTTTAAAATTATTTTTTAATTACCTGCTTTGAGCCATTGGCTCTTGGCAGGTTTTTTGTACGGGCGTATAGTACGGGCGTATTGTAATACGCCCGTACTATACGCCCGTACAATTTGATTTTTAGGTTTTTATACGTAATTTGCTGTATTAAGTTAAAAAATGAACTACAATTCCAAAAAGCATCATCGTAGAAATATCCGTCTAAAAGGATATGACTACTCGCGTGCGGGATTGTATTTTATAACAATTTGCACCTGTAATAGGGTAAATTTATTTGGAAAAATCCAACATGGGAAGATGATATTAAATTCTTTCGGGAACATCATCAAGGAGGAATGGGAAAAAACCCCGAGCATAAGAAAAAACATCTCTTTAGGCGAATACTGTATCATGCCTAATCATTTTCATGGGATTATTGAGATCCTAGAGAGCAACGCTATTAAAAAAAAGGAATTAGGCAGGTTAAAATTCATTGCTACATTTAAAGCACCTTCTCAAAATATAGGTGCAATTATCAGAGGTTTTAAAGGAGCGAGTACCCTAAAAATAAAAAACAGTATCCGCAGTAAGGGCGGTATCGAGAGTAAGGGTGAATTGCAATTCGTCCCAACAGCCCCAACCGAGACGACCGTCATAACCGCTCAAACCTTCTCTAAAAAATCTATCTGGCAACGAAATTATTACGAACATATCATAAAAGACGAGAAGGCATTTCAAAACATATCCAAATACATTATGAACAACCCTAAAAAATGGAAAGAAGACACCTTTTATAAAGACAAATAATACAGTAGTAGGGGCGAATTGCAATTCGCCCCTATTACATTAATGTAACGAAAATGTAATAATAGTAAACAGTATAATAACTGCTATGGCAGCTATTAACACCACATAAGCGTTTTTATAATGAAGTTTATGTAGTTTTAAATCTTTACGATACATCCAGATAAGGATTGCTGTAAAAGCAATCACAAAAAAAACAGCAAAATAAAGTTGACCGGTACTAAACATAAATAATTGTATTTTTACAAAGGTACTTAAAAAATTAACCTCCTTAAAACAAGCACATAAAAACTATGAAGAACCAATTAAAAGCCGTCCATAAATTTCATACCACATTCGGGTTGGGAGTTCAAGAAACACCAACAGCACTTTTACCAGAAAATAAAGCAACATTACGCTTTGACCTAATGAAGGAAGAAAACGAAGAATATTTAGAAGCTGCTAAAAATAAAGATATCACAGAGGTTGCTGATGCTTTAGGAGATATGTTATATGTGTTATGCGGCACTATTATTGAGCATGGTTTACAACATAAAATAGAAGAAGTTTTTGACGAAATTCAACGTAGTAATATGAGCAAAGCAGGTATAAATGGCCTCCCTATATTACGAGAAGACGGAAAATTGCTAAAAGGTCCTCATTATTTTAGGCCAAACATTTCAGATATTTTAAAATAATCACAAAAAAAAGGAACTATAAAAGTTCCTTTTCTACTAAATCAGCGCTATAAAAGCCCCCTCTATTTTCTTTTCGTTCTTTAGAGAACTGGGTAATTAAATACGCAGTGGTAATTAAATTCCTCAATTCACATAAATCAACTGATAATTCAGAATGATCATACAAACGCTTATTATCTTCGTATAAAACTTTCAATCTGTGTTCTGCACGTAACAATCGTTCATTAGAACGAACAATACCCACATAATTACTCATAATGGTTTTTACCTCTTGTTTATCATGAGTAATCAATACTTTTTCCATGTTTTTTACCACACCCGAATCATTCCACACAGGAACTTGTGAAGGCATCTCTATTTTTTCGTAGCGTTTTATGATGCTCTTTAAGGCGCTGTGGCTATATACCAGACCTTCTAACAAAGAATTAGAAGCTAACCTGTTTGCACCATGCAAGCCGGAACAAGTAACCTCTCCACAGGCATATAAATTTTTAATGGATGTTTTTGCTTTTCTATTAACATATACGCCACCACATAAATAATGTTGTGCAGGACAAACAGGAATATAATCTTTACGAACATCTATTCCAAGGCTCAAACATTTCTCATTAATATTTGGAAAATGATTTAAAAAAGCATCGTAATCCATGTGTGTACAATCTAAAAACACATTAGGCTTACCGCTTTTTTTCATTTCATTATCTATCGCTCTAGCTACAATATCCCGAGAAGCTAATTCTTCTCGTTCATCATAATTATGCATAAAACGATTCCCATAAAAATCTCTTAAAATGGCCCCTTCTCCTCTTACAGCCTCCGAAATTAAAAAAGCAGGATATTCTCCTGGGTTAAAAAGTGCTGTTGGATGAAACTGTATAAATTCCACATCAGAAACTTCTGCTTTTGCACGATATGCCATTCCTAAGCCATCACCTGTTGCAACAACAGGATTAGTTGTAGAACTATATACTTGCCCAGAACCGCCAGTTGCCAACATAGTAACCTTAGCCACAAATGTTTTAACTATCTCCTTTTTTTCGTCAAGTACATAAGCACCAAAACAACAAATTTTCCCTTTACGTTTGGTACGCCTTCTTTTTACCTGATGCTCTGTAATAAGATCAATAGCAAAATGATATGGTAAAAACTCGATGTTTTCAGCAGCTTCCACTTGCGCTATTAATGCACGCTCAATTTCGGCCCCAGTAACGTCTTTATAATGTAAAATTCTATCTTGTGAATGTCCTCCTTCACGACCCAAATCATATTCTCCATCACCATTTTTATCAAAAACAGTTCCCCAATTAATCAATTCTTGAAGTCTTGCTGGTGCATCTTTCACCACCATACGAACTACTTTTTCATCACATAGCCCATCCCCTGCTTTTAAGGTATCCTGGATATGCTGTTCAAAATCATCTACAGTTTTATCATATACTGCAGCAATTCCTCCTTGGGCATATTTGGTATTGGATTCACTCTTGGCATCTTTTGTAACTATCGTAATTTTAGCATCCTTAAAATGTAAGGCTGTTTTTAAAGCAAAAGACAGACCAGCAATTCCCGATCCAAGAACTAAAAAGTCTGATTCGTGAATAGTGTTAGTAGCATTCATTAAGTTTTTCTTATTTAGATAATTCCAGCATGCGCTCTATAGAAACCAATGCTTTTTTTCGCAGTTCCTCTTCTACATCAACACTTGGAAGTTCGTGTTTGAGACAAAGGTACAGTTTTTTCATTGTATTCATTTTCATGTAGTGACATTCGCTACAATTACAGTTGTCATCATCTACTGGAGCAGGGATTAAAATTTTATTTGGAACTAATTGTCTCATTTTATGTAAAATTCCAACTTCTGTGGCAATGATAAACTTTTGAGCATCACTTGTTTTTACATAATCCAATAAACCAGAAGTAGACCCCACATATTTTGCAACTTTTAATAAATGTGCTTGAGACTCTGGATGTGCAATAATTTCAGCATCTGGGTTCTCTGCGTATAAAGCTAATATTTTTTCGATAGAAAATGCTTCATGCACTAAACATGCTCCATCCCATAATAGCATATCCCTACCTGTTTCTTTAATTAACCAAGCACCTAAATTACGGTCTGGCGCAAATATAATTGGCTGATCCAATGGAATTGAATCGATCACCATTTTTGCGTTAGAAGAAGTACATACAATATCCGTCAACGCTTTAATTTCTGCAGACGTATTTACATAAGATACTACTAGATGATCTGGATGTGCTTTTTTAAAGGCTGCGAATTCAACAGGCGGACAAGAATCAGCCAATGAACAACCCGCTTTTAAGTCAGGTAATAATACTAATTTTTCTGGATTCAGGATTTTTGCAGTTTCTGCCATAAAGTGCACACCCGCAAATACAATAGTATCCGCTTCGGTTCTGGCAGCTTCTTGTGATAAAGAAAGACTATCTCCTACATAATCAGCAATATCTTGGATAGCATCCTCTTGATAGTAATGTGCTAAAATAACAGCGTTTTTTTCTTTACACAGTTTTTTTATTTCGACAGCATAATCTATATCAGAAGGGGTTTTTAAATCTAAAAACCCCTTATTAATTAAGTTTTTGGTTGCTTGTTCTAAGTCGGTCATCTCTTCGTTTTTATAAGTAGTAGTACTCGTTCAAAAAATATGCCGAAATGTAAGCATTATACTTTATATCTCCAACCGAATTGGTCTTCAGATTTATTTCTTTGAATATCTGTCAATCTTTTCTTCAAATGCTTTCCAAAACTATCTTCCATTTTAGGTAACTCATACGAGTAATCTCCATGAGAAAATGCAGAAATAGGGCTAATTACAGCTGCTGTTCCTGAACCAAACATTTCTTTCAACTCCCCTTTTTTAGCTGCAGCAACAATTTCTGTAACAGAAACTTTACGTACTTCTAGGTCTATATTATCAGCTTTAATGATTTCTAATAAACTTTTTCTGGTAATACCATCTAAAATTCTATCACTTGTAGGAGCCGTTAATAAGGTGTTATTTACTCTAAAGAACACATTCATTGTACCAGCCTCTTCTAAAAACTCATGTTTATCAGCGTCGGTCCAAACTACTTGATCATAGCCTTGCTCTTTTGCCAATTTAGCAGGATAAAAAGAAGCAGCATAGTTACCTGCCGCTTTGGCATATCCAACTCCACCACTGGCAGAACGGCTATATTTATCAGCAAATACCACACGAACATCTCCTGAATAGTACGATTGTACTGGAGAACAAATAATCATGAATTTATATTGATCAGCAGATGATGCAGATACGCATGTTTCTGTACTCATAGAAAATGGGCGAATGTATAAAGCGCTATCATCTCCTTGTTTGATCCATTCTTTATCTAATTTTAACAATTCTGTCAACCCTTCAAAAAATAATTCTTTTGGAAAAGCAGGCATATCTAAACGCTCCGCAGAAATATTAATACGTTCTTGGTTTTGGTCTGGTCTAAACATCCAAATCTCATCATTGTCATCTCTATAAGCTTTCATTCCTTCGAAAACCGCTTGGCCATAATGAAAAACTTTTGCTGATGGATCCAATGTTAATGGTTGATAAGGTCTAATTGTTGGGTTTTTCCATTCACCATCAATAAAATCACATTCAAACATATGGTCAGTAAAAACCGATCCAAACGTTAAGTTTTCAAAATCAACATCACCAATTTTTGATTTGGTTGTTTTTTCTATTTTTAATCCTGTTGTTATCATATGTTTTGTCAATTTGTGTTTTCCACAAAATTAGTGCTTTTTTTGACTTTTTAGGTGGGTGTTTGTCAAAAAAAATAGATTTTAGATATCTATTTAACAATAAAAACAAATATATGTTGATTTTTACACAAAATAGAATCCCCCATAAGGTCTAAATCAATTAATTCCAGCATCATATATTATCAATGTCATAAAACTACTCCTATCTATTATGCCTACCTTTTATTGATAAAATCTCTGTAAAATCGAATAAAAACCAACAAACAATATTGTAAAGCGCTTTAGTTTTGTAATTTTGTAGTAAATACAAGACAGTTGAAAAGAGAAATAATCATTACATCCGACGGATCCACAACCATTCACATCCCCGAATGGAACGAACAGTACCATTCTAAACACGGTGCTATCCAAGAGGCATATCATGTGTTTATTAAACATGGATTATCACTTTTTTCTAAGGAGAAAGTTCATATTCTTGAAATAGGATTTGGAACAGGGCTAAATGCTTTTATCACTTTTTTAGAATACCAAAAACAGGAGCTGGACATTAATTATACTGGGATTGAAGCCTATCCAATTTCTTCAGAAGAAATACAACAGCTAAACTATGTTCAAGAATTAAATGCTGCAAATAACAAACCCGTATTTGACACCATGCATAGCTGTAATTGGGAAATGGAAACAGCTATTAACAGCAGTTTTTCCCTTCTGAAACAGCAAAAATTGTTTAAAGAAATAGACAATAAAGACTGCTATAATTTAATTTATTTTGACGCTTTTGGAGCTCGTGTTCAACCAGAATTATGGACAGAAGACATCTTCAAAATTATGTTCGAAAGTTTGAAAGAAAATGGAGTATTAGTTACCTATTCTGCCAAAGGAAGCGTGCGCCGTGCCATGCAAGCCGTAGGATTTGAAGTAGAAAGACTACCAGGACCTCCAGGAAAAAGAGAAATGCTAAGAGCCGTAAAAAAAACTAATTCCTAATCTTTAAAATTCGACTATGAAATTCGACCGTATCAAACAAAGTAAAAAACCAAACCCAAAAAGAGGCATTGTACTTGTTTTGGTACTTTTTCTTATCATCTATTTATTCTTTAATATGGAAGAAATCATGAATGCTCTTTTTAATTAAAAGAGACTTTTTGAGACATGATTTATTGATTGAAAATAATATTTTTGACCTAAACAACAACAATTTGAGCACCGAAAAAATAATTTTAGGGATTGACCCAGGAACAACCATTATGGGGTTTGGATTAATACGCGTAGTGAATAACAAAATGGAAGTAATTCAATTGGATGAATTGATTCTCAAAAAATACAGCGATCCTTATATAAAACTAAAATTAATTTTTGAACGCACTTTACACCTCATCGACACGTATCATCCTGACGAAATTGCCCTAGAAGCACCTTTTTTCGGAAAAAACGTTCAGTCTATGTTAAAATTAGGACGCGCTCAGGGAGTTGCCATGGCAGCAGGATTGTACCGCAATGTCCCTGTAATGGAATATGCTCCCCG
>Ga0209395_1004458_pt1 | contig 16442 bp, 17 predicted proteins | sample GOMGulsemesocosm_3_FD_184635 | JGI IMG/M metagenome (GOLD analysis project Ga0209395, IMG submission 184635) | Methane-oxidizing microbial communities from mesocosms in the Gulf of Mexico - GOM9D Gulf of Mexico (SPAdes) (version 2) | ecosystem: Environmental > Aquatic > Marine > Cold seeps... | reverse complement strand
GCTCGCTTGGTTGGTTTTAATGTCTGTAGGTAAGAATACCCGTGCACCGCCAGATAGCATGACATCAACACTGCCAGATTCGATGAGTTGTTCTGCAATCTTAGCTTCATATGAACGGTGTGGTTGATGGGCTGCGAATGCAGCTGGCGTGGCATGAGTTATACGGGTATCAGATACTAAACCTGTCGCTTTGCCTTGTGCTTTGGCTCTCTCGAGAATAGTTTCGACCACATTGCCTTGGTTATCTAAGCCGATCATCTCAGAGCCTGCAGCAACACCAGTTGCAAGTTGTGTAGCCGAACACGCTGAATCAACAACTAGGCTGCCGTTACTACCATACGGGGCATTTAATGATAGGCCCATTTGTCCGGCGTCGGCGAATGTAGATAAGGCGGTTTTATTGCCTTTTTCGTTATAAATAGAAAGCGGGGCACGCTGTGCATATTCTTCTAAGAGCCCAACTTGTTGTGGCCCCATTCCATCGCCAATCATCAAGATAACATTTTTAACTTTGCTTACTTCTGGTGTTGTTACTGCTGAAGAGTTGTTACAAGCACTAAGAAATACGCTTGAAATCGCAAGCATTAAGACACTATTTTTAATCATTATAAATCCCTGTAAATGGTTAATTTAGTTGTTTTTATTGCGGGTAGGTTATAATGATTGTGTGACATTTATGTGAATTGGTTAATGATATATATAAATAATATTGATTATTATTAATAATAATTACCTTTTGTCACGGCTATTAATAAATGGTCTAGTCTTGATAACTCCCGACAAGTCGGGCGATATGACTGTGTAATATATCTGCAAAGTTAAGTTCAAATAACTGTAATGGCCCTTCTTTAATTACCTCGGCAACCGCGCCCACAGAATGGCTCATATGCCAGCAGCCAATAATCACTTGCTGTACTTGTAATAATAACTCAGTCGCTTGCTCGATATTCAGCTCATAGTGTTCGCTGATCATGGCAGCGTACTGCTGCATAAATTGCAATAATTTAGTTTTGAACTCTCGGGCTTCATCTAGCGTTAAGTTACATTGTAGTGCGGTGTGCATGATGGCACTGAGTTTACAAAATAATGGGTGCTTGATTAAGGTATTGCAGATTGAATCAGTCAACGATTGCTGAGCCATTTCACTTGCTGCAGTCTGCGCTAAGCCTTCTATTTCTTGGGTATAGACAGCCAGAAATAGGGTTTCTTTATTTCTGAAATACCGATACAAGGCAGCTTTGGTGATCCCGACATCGGCAGCGATATGTTTTAAGTTAACGTCTTCATAACTTAGGGTGGTAAAACGAGCCGCGGTGACGTCCATGATCTGGGTAAGGCGTAACGCCTTTTGCTCTGGTGTCGTGGCGCGGCTTTTAATAATACATTGCATTAGGCTTGTAACCATCCAGCTATTTTACGGGTCATGAAGCGCGGTGATACTTTACCAAGTAAAACGCCGACTTGGTTTTTAATACCTGTGATGACAATGGCACTGTGGCGGTTGGCTAAGGCTTGTTTGGCTACTTCTGCCGACGTCATCGCACCTGCTTTAAATAGGTTTGAGTCGGTAATGTTTGCTTCAGCTGCAAACTCAGACAGCGTTGGGCCAGGGCAGAGTGCACTGACTGCAATACCTTGATGACGCAGTTCTTCGTGTATCGCTTCTGAGAAAGACAGTACAAAAGCTTTGGTCGCATAATATATTGCCATGTTGGGACCAGCCTGAAACGCAGCGGTTGATGCAACATTGATGATGAAAGGTTTTTCTTGTTCACGCATGTTGGGAACTAAGCGGTGGGTGAGCTCGACTAAGGTGCTGACATTTAATTGGATCATTTGCATTTGGCGTTGCAATGGTAAATCTGTAAAGTTACCGCGGTCGCCAAAACCAGCATTGTTAATCAGACCGTTTATCGCAAGATTGTTAATGCTGATCTCGCTAGCTAATATTTCACTACCCGCTGGTTCGGCAAGGTCAATGGCAAAGCATTTAACGTCAATACCATGTTCGAGCTGTAGTGTTTCTGCCAATTGTTCTAATTTGTCTTTACGGCGTGCAACTAATATTAAGTCTTGTCCTGTCTGCGCCAATTGTGTCGCGAACTCACTGCCGATACCCGCACTTGCGCCTGTGATTACTGTATAACTCATTGCAATTCCTTTTGTCATTAGACGTAACGTAAATTGAACATAGAGGCATTAACTAACCCCGAGTTATTTAGGTTATATGGCGTTATTGCATTTGTAAATAACCTTGGGTTATTTACGCTACGTGACGCACATTAAAATGGACATCACCTGATGCGATTAATTTGGTAGTGTGATTGTTGGAAGTAGAGCTTTTACAAACAACCTAAATGAAATTTCAACATCATAAGCTACTGATTATAAAGTGTTAATTGTTTTTTATTGTTGTTTGGGTATTAATCAAATATGGTATCGAGGAGGGGAGTGTTTTCAAGGCTGGCTAATCCATAAAATTAACCAGTTTTTAAATAATTCTGAATAATATTGTATATTAATATTATTCGTCGCCACTTTATCGCCATCTTATTACAAAGGATTATTCGATATAGATGCTGCTTATCGCCATTTTACCGCCATTCTATAGCGCTAAATTTACCAGAGGATTGAAGGTTACCGCATCCTGTAAATGGCTTGGAGAGAAATGAGAGTATCTCATTGTTTGCGTTATGTCTGCGTGTCCTAATATCTTTTGTAATACTAAAATATTACCACCGTTTATCATGAAATAGCTGGCAAAGGTGTGGCGTAAAATATGCGTTGCTTGTCCCTTTGGTAGATCGGTAAAACAATCTGAAACACCTTTCCTTATTGCTCCGTAGTTACAAGTAAATAGCTTATCAGTATTGTCCTGATAAATTTCGTTGTAAAGTTCTGCTGATATCGGGACTGTTCTGTTCTTACGGCTTTTTGTGTTTGAGAATGTGATCTTATATTTGGATAGTTGTGAGCCTTTAAGATTCATCGCTTCACTTACTCGGGCTCCGGTGGCTAAGCAAATCTTAACTATTTGGGTTAATTGTTTCGCATGGAGCTCGTTCTGGATAGAGCTAAACAATTTTATTATTTGTTCTTGGCTTAAATAACTTAATTCGAACTCTGATTTTTGAATGAGTTTAATGCTGGTTAGTGGGTTAGGGTAGCTCCACTCATTTAATCGGATTAGCTCATTGAACATTGCTCGCATGCACTTCAGATCATAGTTTTGTGATGCTGCTGACAGCTCAACTACACCGTTCCGTTTGCTTGCACCTACCATTCGTCTATTTGCTCTGTAGTGGGCATAATCTTTGGCCGTGATACTAACAGCCAGAGGGTTATTAAGATGTTCACAAATTATAATCATACGTCTGTGTGCATGTGTGCCACTTTTTAGGTTTTTAGCGTGTAGTTGCCACCACAGTTCAATCAAGTCTGATAACTTCCGTGTGTCCGGCTTATCACCTAACCAGGGCTTATCGTCAACCTCATTCATTGTGTAGCGTTCGAACGCTGTTGCTTCACCTTTGGTTACAAAGCGTTTGCGAATACGCTTGCCGGTACTACCTTGAGGATAGCACTCACAAAGCCAAGGTTTTTTGTGACCATCTTTGAGGTTGCGAACAGACATGGTGGATTTCCTTATAACTTGTAAATCGGTGTATTTGGTATTATAAAATAACAAGTACTGTTTTTATATACAGTTATAAGTTAATTGTAGCAATAATCTATGTTTTATCATGCAGGATTAAACATAGATTATTTGATATTCAAGTCTTTTATCTAATTAGCTATAGATTCTATTTTAATATCGCCGTTATTGTGTCGCTGTTTTTTTAACCAGAAGTTATGATTTTATACAGTGTTATTTGCTTATTCCTCAGTCTAGTCACAGTTTGTCAGAAAATAGTCTTATTTTTCCTTGCCATAATTTTTTTTACTAATAAAATCAGTTGTATACTTGTCTTTGTTAATAATTAACAGGACTTAAAAAATAAATCACAGTACTACACACTTTCTTAGAATCGGTTTTAATGTCAGATTGGCATTTTATCTTATTTTTCATTTGATTAGTTATTATTGACTAAGGTGAATAGATTTGGGTAATCGAGACGTCCTGCTATACAAATGTTATGTTTTTACATGTTACGTGTGAATTCTAAATTTCATCATCAACTATATCGAGAGAACAATGCAATTTAATGCTCAAAATTACCAAACAATAAAACAGGCTTGTTTACAAAAGCAGGACATTACTTTCTTTGCTCCAAATGAGTCTACTTGCTTTGCAAACGATGAAGCTCCGACCACTTGGACTGCATACCCTCCAGCATCACTCACAAATGAAGCTTATGCTCAGGTGTTCGCACATGCAGGACAAGACGCGCGAGGTACACTCACTAAATTAGAGCTTACAATACACCTAGATGGTGGTCGTATTTTATATAGAAAAAAAGATGATGAACATGTTGAGTTGCAAGTCACTTTTTAAAAAAACAACAAGTTGCTTAAACGGAATAAAAACAGTTGGTTATCGCTGCGCTATTTTAACCAACCATTTTTATCCGCTTAGCAAGGCGTTGAACTACTCATAAATTTATCTCTCAATTGCAAGTTTTAGAGAACTCTTATGAAAGATGAAGATAAAGAAACATCAATAGATGACGAAAAAGATGTTGAAAGCACAAGCCAAGAAAGCAAGGAAGAAAAAGAAGTACGTCATATGAATAAATTATTCAATGATCCACTTATGCTTGTTTTTGGCTTTTTATTTTATGGTGTAATTGCTTGGTATTTTATTTCTAGTGAAGATGAGTTATTTATAAAAAAAGAGCCATTAAAAGCTGATATAACTCAAATGATAGCTAATGCATCAAATTTGGACTCATTAAAGCATTACTTTAATAATGCTGAAAAACTAGAATGGGGTTTTATATATGGGTGGAGTAATGATAAAAAAGATTATTACAAATCACCAATTTCACTTGTAAATGTACTCAAAGATATTCAAAGTGACTTTTATCTAAAAACGGCCTCAAACACTCTCAATATCAAAAGAGTAGTAGAACTCATCAAAGAGCATGAGCAAAGAAATCCTTTTGATGAATTATCTGAGATACAAAAAGACCAATTTAATAATATAAGAATCAAATTAGATTCTAATTATGAACTTGTTGAGCAGGAGGTCAATAAATTATCAAATGACATGAAGCAAAATAACAAGTTGATTAATCAATACCTTTCAGATTCTAAAACTAGTCTTTATGTATCTATCGCATCATTAATTTTTGCATTAATTACTACAATTGGTTCTCAAGTAGTTTATCGAAAACGGTCATCTAACAAGTAATCAAACAGGGACAAAAAACAGTTGGCTGTTTTCGTTCCTCAACATTTTAGCAAACAAATTTTTGCCCGTTAATTGGGCGTCGGTATCATATAGGTATTACATGACATCATTTACTATTCCAAAATCTTTAGTAGTCTTCAATAGAATTGTTTCAAATAGAAAAACTATTTTAATTTTTTTGATTTTGTTTGCTGTAGTTTCAATTGCCTTGTCAATATACAAAAAGGATTTTAATTGGCTTGCTGCATTCGGCGGGGTTTGTAGTGTTTTTGGCGTATTACTTACTGTGAGTCACTCTGTTCCCAAGAATGAATCGGAAATGCAGCAATATTTAGAGCAACTATATCCAGAAAAAAGAGATGGAATATTAGCTTGGGAAGATCCTAATGAGAAAGAAATAGAGCAACAACGAATTGATAAAGCGAATAATATCTTAAGAAGTGAGTCCTTGGGCTTAATTGTTACAGTTATTGGTACACTTTTATGGGCTTACTCTGGATTTATTACTCAAGCCGTCTGGGGTTAATGCTTAACAAGTCAATTTAAACGGAACTAAAACAGTTGGCTCCGTTTCGCTACACATTATAGCCAACAATTTTAGTCTGCTTAAGCGGGCGTTGGTGTGTTTGATGTTATTTATCTAGTCTGGAGTTAGCTGAGAAATGAAAATATACAAATTTCGAGAAAAAGAGGATTACATCTTCTACCTCTCCGAGATTATTTCTGACACTGTAAAATATAAAGAAAGACTTAATCGCTACTTATCAGAAATCAATGACTTGATAGCACTAACCCCCGAAGCTAAAGTTATTGATGCTGTTGTTTTTGAATCCGTTAGCGATAAAGCTAAAGCAATTTTATACTACTTATTCAATTTGCTAGGTGATGAGTCGAAAAGTGCGGTTTCATATCGAAAATTTAGAAAAAGACTTATTAAAGGCGCACCATGTTTAAATGCTAAATTTGAGGTGTTAACTAACGAAGAAGCCCAAATTTCAAATAGCTTTAATCAACATAGAAATTGGGGATTACATATCCCAGAATCTTTGTTTACCAACAAGCGAGAGATATATGAAATTACAGGAACTGTGATTGATAAGTACAAAGGCACCGTCCAACTGGAAGTGTATGAATACTTTGATATAGAGTACTTAACTTCACTACAGTCCGAATTAGAAGACGTTGTTTCTAAAGTCGAAACTTTAGAAAAGCGCATGATGCAAGACTACTTGAAATTGGCAGGTGTTCATTTTCAAGTATCTTTGATTTATTTAAAGGTTAAACCTTATAAAATCATGGATATAGTACAAGCATCTCTAAATACGCAAACGAAAAAAAGCACATAACGAGGCTTTATGTGCTTCACAAACTAACCATCGAGCGATAATTGTGCAAACTTTGAAAGTTTTTTTTAAGGCATTAAATGACGAAGAATCCAAAATTATTCCTGTTTTGGAAAAAGATAATATTGGGTGGATTTTACGCTGCGCAGTAAATGAGCTTGACTGGTATTATTCCAACCTGAACGAACCTACCGAAAAAGAACAAGAGCAACTATATATCATCCAACTAGGAACAGCCCGACTTATAAAGCTGGCATTGGAAAGTCGAGGCTGCTTTGATGCACCTGTTCTTACCTTTCGTAGACAAAAAGATATGTCTATGAAAGCCATTAAAAATGGTGTCTGGTTTAGGAATGATCCAGCATGGCCGCCGTGTTGCGCAAACTGTTTCAAAGGGAATCGGAAAAATTGAAGACTTAGGTGGAAATCAGTTTTTAATTACACTTCCACAAGATACCTATGATGATGACTTTCATGAACGAGAAGTAGTAGAACACTACCATAAAGAGTCTCGGCGGCTATTTAATGGGGTGAGATCTCTTAATGAGTGGAAAGAAATTGAAAGCAAAGTTTCTGACAAGATCTATGACCTTGTTTACCCTTTTATGGAACACTTTATTGGTTATGATTCTGACCCAATTCTAGATGAGTACTTTTTTGCACTGGCAACACATGAAACCAGCCTTCAAGAAGGTTATGACAGCTATCACTACGCTGTAGAATTTGGCGGGATTAGAATGCAGCACTATATGTTAGGGCTCCAGTTTATGATTTCTAGTAGCTTGAAGCATTATCGTTGCTGTAAGGTTTTAGTTGAGAAGCATCCGGAAATTAGGCTAGAAGATATTCTTACAATAAGTGCTGATGTAGATACATTTATTGAAAATTTACATGATGCAGTTAATTATTTTGGTTCTGGTTATAAAGAGTTTAGTGAAATCTCAATTGAGCAAGCAAAAAGAATATTTGAAGTGCTAACTTATAGTCGTGACAATCTAGATATTATTGACGCCCCTGGAAGTCCTCATCCAATATTTATAAGGAATTCAGAAGAGGGTTTAATTAAATCGATATTCGGTGCGCAATCTGAACCAGTTAGGTACATGCTTGAATCACTTAGATTTAATTTCCCTAAAGACTACGATAAGAACCAAACAGGCAGGGAAGTATCTTTTCAACGTGCTTGCAGAAGAGTTTTAAATGATTCGTTTAAAGACTTGGCCTATTTAGAAAATATTAAGATACGTACAAACAATCAAGTTTTAACAGACATAGATTTGGTCGTACTAGAGAAAAAAACTGGTACGATATTGCTAATCCAACTCAAACACCAAGAGTTATATGGCGCCGATATACACGCGAAATCTATCAGAACTGAGCGACTAAATAAGCAAATATCAAGTTGGATGGATACCGTGCAAAGATGGCTTATAACAGTCGGCAATCAGGGTGTTAAGTCTACGTTTCGATTAGATAGTGGTTGGCCTGATGATTTGAATATTTTCCGTATTGCTCTTTCAAGGCATTATGCTCATTCATTGAAGTCAATTCTTTGCATTGAAGACACGGCATTCTCAACTTGGCCACAATTCTATAATTGCAACCAAATCGTTACAAGAGATTGCCCCAATCCAATATTGATGGACTTAGTTAAGTCACTAAAAGAAAGTCAGGAAAAAACTGATAGGATTACTCACCTAACCGAACCTACGATTCAATGGAAAATTGGCGAGTTAGAGTTTTGCACGTCGCAAGAAGTTGAAGAGTGTACATAATAAGTGACTGTTTAACTCACCCAAGTGCTAAGCGTTACCCTCTAATATTTGCATAATTACTTTTTATCTTTCGTAACTTAATACGTATTGCAAGGAAAACACTACCGCAATTGCAGTAGTGTTTTTCAGATGCTTTAGCTACAAAGGTGCTATCACAGAAACTACAATAAAAAACCGCTTCACAAAGAGGGTGGTTTTGTAAATAAACCTCATCTCTTTTACGATCATCTTCCACAATTTTTTCAAGCCGTTCTTTTGCGGCTATTTCTTCATCACTTTTAAACCCATCTTGTCCGACGGGGTGAGTGTTATTCAAATACCAGTCATCATATCCTTTTGACATATTCGAGTACCTTTACTCTTTTTCCATCGCCAGCACTACACGCCCCAACACTACAATATCCGCTTCTGCAATTTCAACAGATGTATTGCCATAACTCATCGCTAGCTTTTTACCTGGTAAACGTTGTAAATGATTAATGGAAATTGAACCATCAATATCCAATAAATAACGGCCAGAACTAGGATTGGTTTCTTCTGTATTAACAAACAACAAAGAGCCATCAAGATCGATCACGCGAGTAATTGAACGCGTTAATTCATAACGTTCCATTATCGCTACATCAAGGTTCATTTCACCAGACTCATCTAGCATACCGTTTGCTATTTTTTCTATCACAAGTTTTTCTTTTAATATCACGCCAGCGCTTTCAAAAGCCTCGCCTTGATCTAGCAATAGCCATTTTAAAGACACGCCTTTAGCCAAGTGAACTCTCACCGCAATTTTAAAAGTCGTCAAAAATATAACTGTATTTTCATCCAGTGTATTTTGTTGAGGTCCGTTATGAAAACGTTACAGGAACGCGCTAGATATTTTGTCGTTATCGCGGCTGCACAGGATACATTGAGTGATAATACTGATGTTGTGCTGTATTTGTTGATGTTGATATCTAAGATACAAAACGAAGACGAAATCTAGCGATACCAGGAACAGCGACTATTGGAAATGTAATTTATGAACAGGCTGGATAAGCGCCATCAAATTATTGTTGGCGCAAGTCTAGAAGAATAATTATTAATTAAGTCATTATAACGATGACTAAAATATCAACTTTTCACTGTAGCCTTCTCTACGGTAAGTCAAATTTGCATATCGAAATAAGAGTGAATACTAATCGAACGCTAAATTTAATGTAATCCATTGTTATAAAGTAATAATTTAATGCTTCATCATTTAGCGTTAGTTATTTTTCAGGTATTATACGGAATTCCGTAAAATACACTGTTAAACATATTTTTATATTTTGGGGCACTATTTCAGTATGAAAAAAGAAATATATTTAGATTTTAATGTATTGATTTCTATAGTTAAAAAAGAAGTTGATTCAGACTATACTTTTGCAAAAATAGCAAATTTAAAAAGAAATGGTTTTATATTTCCTTATTCGCCTGCGCACATAGAAGAAATTGCTGTAAATTATGGAAAGTATTGCAAGTCAGAAGCTGATGAAGTAGTTAATAAAAGGTTACGTCTAGTAAAGTGGACGAGTCAGTGCTTTGAGTACTTGCCTGGAACTCCAAGTTACGAAAGTGTAATTAAGACACTAAAAGAAGTTTCTAACGATCCAAGCTTAATCAAAATAAAAGGTTATTTTTTGATTATGAAGCGTGGTTATGAAAATGGTTCAACTACTGCTGTAGATAATGCCACTCAGTTACGTAAAGAAGAACCTGCCAAATATATGGCTAGAGTCATGAAGGATATTGATCTAACACAAGTTGCTCAAGATAACGATATGTTTCATGTTGGGAGGAGAACTAAAAATTCTTTAAAATCAAATTTTGAAATATTAGGTAAAAGTACAGAAGGCTTAATAACATTTGAAGAAGTACATAAGAAAATGAAATTGGGCCCACGCCGATTAAATAGAATTCCATATGACGAGATATTTAGTCATAGCAATTTCTTGAAATTACTTTCAGAAGATTTTAAAAATAGTGGTATGAATTTAGAATCCCTTAAAAAAGGTGAACACTTGATGAATGATCATTCTGAGAGGGAGAGTGCCATGAATGTAATATTTGGTTCATTAGAACGAGCTGGTTATTATCAAGAAAAGAGTAATAGCGAAACAAAAATCAGGTCAAGAATGCATGATGTTACTCACGCTATATATGGTTGTGAATCAGAATGTTTTGTGACTAATGACGATAGGTTTAGACAGAAGTTGAAAGCAGTGCTTCATTTTTTGAACATTCCTTGTAACATCTTGAGCTTAGATGAGTTCTTGATATTTAGATTTCATGGTAACGAGCATGAAATTGTATACGTTTAACAAGTTTAACCAATTCGCTCCTTCGGCGTCGGGCGGATCTTTCGCTGCTTCACCGCTACAAATCGGTGGTGCTAAAGGGGTTAATCCAAATCTAACCATGCTTAGTTGTTTGGGGCATGTGAATAGATGACGATATTTTTACAAAATAGAAAGTTGTAACTGCAATTCTTGGCGCTGTTCTGGCGCTAACGTTCTGACTAACTCCATAGCCAACTGGATTGAGCTTTTCGCTGATGGGCTTAACGTATCACTAAAACTAAGATTCATCACAAAAGAGTGACCACACTCAGCATTATTACAACTGCAATATAAATCGGTATAGCTATTCGAAATTCTGTTCGTTTTTTGGATACTGCTTTTAGCACCGCACTCTGGGCAAAGTACTCTCATAAACATCCACTTAATTCACATAATGACCTATATACCATACGACATTCAACTATTTTTTATACAGTTGTATGCAGTGTTCGTTATAATACATAGACATCGTAGATAGCTGGGGGAAAACATATAATCGTGTACGTGAGACCCCGATAAATTCACTCCTCTTCGCCTACCGCGTTTTCGCAATTTTTTCGTTTTTGACACGCCATGGACACGCCTATATAGCTCAAGCCTTACGGTTAAAGGCTCTCGAAGATCTCCAAAAGATCACCGGTGTCAAAGTTGTGACAGGTTTTGACACCGAATGACAAACCATGCCAGTTATCAAGGGTGCCTTAGGGTGTAATAGAGCGTAATAGTAACTCATATAATATCGAATAGTCTTAGGTGGTGGCTAATATAACTATTTATCTAGCGTTGGTAAGTATGTTGTATGAATCATTAAAAATAATGGTGTAGCTACATCGGATAAGTATGAATTCTTTATATAGGGAAATAAAAATGTCTAGTCCTGCAAATATCACTATTACAAATAACTTGAATCAACCTGTAAAAACAAAAGTTACAAGGGATTCATGGGTAAAAGAAGATGGGAAAACAATCAATGATAAAATAATTCATGCTGGAGAAGGTGCGACATATAAAGCGGTAGCCAAAACTGGACATTCTGGTGGTCTTGATATTGACCTTGTGGACAAGGAAACGAATAGTATTCAAGGAACAATTTGTATTAAAAGTCTAAAAGACCCTCAAGATTCTAAAAATTTAACAGTAAAAAATTTAAAGAAAAATATTTCTATGCAAGCTAAAGGGCATCGGCATTCTGAGGGGGATTCAGACTTACGTAGAATATTTGTATCTATATTTGAGAATTTAACATATGGATGGGATTTCATTGGCTCGGTTAAAGTTGCTACACTTTTAAAAATATTTGGAAAATCAATAGCTAAACAAGAAGGGCGCGAGGCGTATGAAACAAGCTTTGGTTCATTAAAGTTTAGGCATATTGAAATCGGTAAAAGTGATGCTAAAGATAGCATTATTTTTGAAATTGATGCACAAGGAGAGCTCCTTGAAGCATTATTGCCTGAGACTAGATTGCACAAGGTAAATCACCGTATTCAATTTGGTATTGATTTTGATTTTATATCAGTATTAGTTGAAAAATATAATTCAAATGATTCACTTATAAGCTTAGAGTTTTCAGAAAGTAATGTAATTTCAGGTTTATCTATTATTGACTTAGAGAAAGAAAATTCAGCTGAAATAGAAAAAATATCTCTATTGATGCTTGGTTTTTTTAGAGAGTTCTTTAAAGGTTCGAAATATGTGTGTGGGGTAATCCCGTCAAACGCATTGTTACCAGGGAATTATGAATCTCAAATTATTTTTACGAAAAATATAAATCCATTGAAGAGTATAGTTTCATTATGCTTGGCAAAATCAGAACCCGGATATGGAGAATTATCATCTGATGTTATTTCTTCAATGAAAGACTGTGACTCCTCAATAATTTTATCTAAGAGTGTAATTATGGCAGCAGTACGCGAAGTGCTTATCAAAGGTCTTAGCCTTCCTTCTGATGCAATTGTTTTTACTGGTGGAAACCAGATGATTATAGAAAATAAAGGAAATATAGGATTAGATTGGCTTGATAGTCCAAAAATAACACTTACTAAATTAAAAGTTGAAATGGCTGATAGTGGTGAAGTTGTTGGTGAAATGCATTTCAAGTTCTTAGCTCCGGCATTTTTATTTCCTACGCAGCATTCACGAGTAGATTTAACAATTAATCCGCTAGTCGAAGATGGAGAGCTTCGATTAGGTTTAAACTTTAATTACTCTGAGATTGGTCTTGACCCTTTAGCTGAAGCCGTGGCTATTATTGTTGGGAGAATTGTTCGTGAGAAACTTAATGACATTAGTAATATCCCAATTATTGATAGTCCTTGGTTTTATGCAGAAGATGTTATTATGCCTGGGTTTATGCGACTTTCAGGAGGCTTGCATAAGCCTAAAGAGTAGCTGTAATATTAATTAAATTACTCAATTAGTTTTAGTTGTCTCATGTAAATCATAATTATTCGGCACTGCAAACACAATCGCAGTGCCGTTAATATTTTACTTCCCCTTACTCCCCCAGAACGCCCGAAACAATCGCATCAACCCCAACGTAGAAACCGCAATACTAACAATCACAAATTCAAAGTACCAGGGCGCGCCTTTATAGCCCATGGCTTGCCAACCATTCGCCATATATTGCTGCAGTTGCAGTATAAAATGGGCAATGAACAAACCCAAAAACACGGTAATAATAATTTCATCCATTATCGATACGCGCCGGTTCTTCAACACCTGCAGATCATAATCAGAATCGTTACCTTTTTGGTTAGCCAGGTGTTTAGCTTCCGCGTCCAACTTTAAGTTACCTTCTGTAGTAGCAATCGATGCAGCCATTTCTGCCGCAATACGTTTACGCTCTCGATAGCTCCCTGATAAATCCGCAATCGGTTTTTAAATAAAATTAAACAGTGGCGTTATCCAACTCATGACTTATTCCTCATTACGATATCCAAATAATGCTTTGGTTTTTTTGATACGGCTTTCGTCAGTGCATTTAACCCAGTTAAAATATGGGGCGCTACATACGCGGCAATACCAATCACCCCTGTTTTCAAATCATCATTCAGACCAAGCAAGATACAAAAACTTTCGGCAATGTACGCAGATAGAATCGCCATTAATACAGACATAAAATAATGAAAAAAAGTAATACGGGTACCAGATATATACATTTGTGTTGCTGCAGCCAGTAATGACAACAAACATAACTTTCTCCCGATGCTAATGCTTCCTGGGCACTAACGCGCCATAGTCTTCATGACTAGTCACTGACGGCGTTATTGAATTTGTAAATAACCTTGGATTACTTAGGTGGTGTGGCGCAGAAAATGGAAATTGTGATGTGTGGTTGATGTTATTTGATTGGACCGTGCTTCTTAGAGACTAAAGATTTATCGCAATATACAGTTAGGGCTGTGAGTGTGGCTAACGTAAAAACGACCTCAGTAATAAGGCCGTTGTATTTGTTGTTCTTGCGGCGACTAAAACCTATACCTGCGAGGCCTAGCGTTAGCAATATTAGTGAAGAAGGCTCCGGCACATCAACACGCACATTGCCAAAAGTCACGTTATCAATAATCTCACCTGCGCCATTTTGACTATCAAAATCGAGTCGGGTAATGAGAGTGTCGTCAGAAATGACGCCGAAAAAAGACAGTGCAGAGCCGAGACCTGAAATCGCAGTCCCGCCTATCGCTAAGCCACCAAAGCTGAGCAAGGAAATATCAAACGTGTCGTTGTTATTATTAGAAAACAAATCAAGGCCAATAGCGCTAAAACCAGAGTCGAAGGAAATTGATGTGGTAGCCGAAAATAAATCAGCACCAACACCAATACTATCGCCAAGTAGTCCAGCACCCACAGCAACAACAGCGCCATTAGACGAGCTTACAGTCAGCCCTGAAACTATATCCCCAGTAGAAAAAGTACTATCATTAGTGAATGAGTTTAAAGGGTTAGTTGTGCCGCTTACGCCGCCAGCAGAAACATTACCTTCTTCAAAGTCCTCATTAATGCCACTCAACCCCGAGGCCGCTTCAAACTCAGCGCGGTCGTCAAAAAATATGAAACCTGCGTTAGCGACAGGTGACAGAAGTAAACTAACTGCTAAAAGTGATGATGCACTAGGCAACATTTTCGATCGTATTTTTTTCACAGTAACAATCCTTGTTTTTAATAAATTTTCAGTTTCAGAAATGATACTTAAGTAATGAGCAACTATAATGCCAGATGTGTAATGCGTTGATTAATAGTAATAATTTATGGTTTTCATGAAGAGCTAGCTAGGAAGTGTAAAAAAACCTGACAGTAGAGTTGCGATGTATAGTCCTTTGAGATTAGCCGCCGTCAAACTGTTTGGACTACGATCAAAGTAATTTGAATTGTGTCGAACCGCACGAGAATAACCATCAATGGTTGTGGGACGTTTACCTTACAGTTTTAAATTGATAAGGTGTTGTTCATAAAGAATATTAAAGCGTTATTGCTGCTACTGTTAGTATGAGAACTGGCTTGTTTACTCTGCCGCATATAAGTGGTCGAAAAATGTTTTTACTAAATAGGAGTCGAAATGAAGTTTGGAAATACAACACCAATTTTAAGAAGCTTTGATGAAATTAAAGCCAAGGAATTTTATTTGGAATTTCTAGAGTTCAATTTAGATTGGGAACATAGATTTGAGGATGACCTACCTCTATATATGCAGGTCTCTAAAGATGGCTGTGTGCTTCATATAACTGAACATCATGGAGATTGTAGTCCTGGTGCGGCTCTTCGCATTCAAGTAACAAATTTAGAGCAGTACCATGGCCTGTTACGTGATAAAAAATATAAACATGCTAGGCCTGAAATACAAGAAATGCCTTGGGGTAGTAGGGATATGTCTATTGCTGATCCATTTGGTAACCGACTAACATTCACTACTGCAGTAAGCACTTAACAAGTTAAGGCTCTGGGCGCGTACTTAAGCGTTGGGCGAAAGGAAAGTATGGAACTTGGATTCAAGTTTGAGAAAACTTGGCTATTTACCTTACTCTGTTGAGTTAGTAATGCGTTCCCATTCATGCGTTAAGGAAAACAAATGCAACACGTAAAACCAACCATAGTTAGCTGCAACATCGAAAATGCAGTCGCCACCATTGTCATGGACGATGGCAAAGGCAATGTGATTTCACCTGAAATGTTACGCCAGCTTAATCAAGCGTTAGATAAAGCCGAAAAAGCGAATGCCGTTGTCCTGTTGACGGGTAGTGATGATATTTTTTGTGCCGGCTTTGATTTAAAGATTTTAAAAACCGGTGTATTAAATACCTTCGCTATGTTGATCGGCGGCTTTGAGTTGTCAAAGCGATTGTTATCTTTCCCCACACCCGTAGTGATCGCTTGTAATGGACACACACTGGCAATGGGGTCTTTCTTATTACTTTCTGGTGATTATCGTATCGGGGTTGAAGGGCAAGTTAAAATTGTTGCTAACGAAGTCGAAATTGGTTTAACGATGCCACATTCAGCGATTGAAATTTGTCGTCAACGTTTGAGACCCGCACATTTTGACAGAGCGGTATTGTTATCTGAATTGTACAATCCACAAACCGCCGTTGAAGCTGGGTTTTTGGACAAAGTTGTGCCG
>Ga0209395_1004452_pt1 | contig 16452 bp, 19 predicted proteins | sample GOMGulsemesocosm_3_FD_184635 | JGI IMG/M metagenome (GOLD analysis project Ga0209395, IMG submission 184635) | Methane-oxidizing microbial communities from mesocosms in the Gulf of Mexico - GOM9D Gulf of Mexico (SPAdes) (version 2) | ecosystem: Environmental > Aquatic > Marine > Cold seeps... | reverse complement strand
AGTGCTCTTAATTTTTCTTCTACAGTAACCTCTTTCTTTTTTGCCATGTTTAAATGTAATAAATTGGATTTGTACTTTTTTCTGATAAAATGATTGCAAAATTAGTGAATTTTTTTGTAAGATACTCAACTAAAAGATTTTTTGTGAATTGTTCACTTTCATAATGCCCAATATCTGCTAATAATAGTTGTTTCTCAGCCTTGAAAAAGTCATGGTATTTGAAATCAGCACTAATATATGCATCTGCCTTAGCATGTATGGCATTTTCTATAGCAAAGCTACCCGAGCCTCCTAAAACAGCCACTTTTTTGATGGATTTTCCGGTAAATTCTGAGTGTCGCACACAGGCTGTTTTCATCGTGGATTTTACGTATTGTAAAAAATCACTTTCTGTCATTTCATTTGCCAGTTCACCAATCATTCCCATACCTATTGTTTCTTTAGATGCGAGGTTGGTTTTCGGAATTAAAGTTGCGGTATTTAGCAAACCTAAAACTTCACATATTTTCCCACTAACACCATTTTTTACGTTATCTAATGCGGTGTGCGTAGCATAAATGGCTATGTCATTTTTAATCGCTTTTAGAACCACGCGCTCTACATAGGTAGTGCCGTTTAATTTCTTTAGTCCGTTAAAAATAATAGGGTGAAAACTTACAATTAAATTGCAATTTGTAGCGATGGCTTCATCAACTGTTTCTTCTAGTGTGTCTAAGGCAACTAATACGCCCGTGGCCACTGTCTCGTAATTCCCAACTAATAAGCCAACATTGTCAAAATCTTCTGCATAATGCAACGGAGCGAGCGTTTCAATATATTCGGTGATCTCTTTTATTTTCATTAAAAATTTCTTTTATGAGAAAATCAAAGTTAAGATTTTTAATTGCAATCATCAGTTAATATTTTATTTTATAAGTTTGTCAGATGTAATTCGAAATCGTATTTTCGAGTTATACATATCCATATCATTTCTCTCATTTTGTGCTAATGAAATTTATTCGATTGTTATTATTCCCCGTTGCGATTATCTATGCAATAACTATGTCTATTCGTAACTTTATGTTTGATGTGGGTTTATTGAAATCCACTTCCTTTAATAAACCAATTATCGCGGTGGGAAATTTATCTGTTGGCGGAACTGGAAAGACTCCTCAAATAGAGTATTTAATTAGACTCTTAAAAAAGCATAATCTTGGTGTTTTAAGTAGGGGGTATGGTAGGGAGACAAAAGGGTTTGTCTTGGCTGATGCTTCAAAAAAAGCAACAGATATTGGAGATGAGCCTTTGCAGTTTTTTAGAAAATTTACGGATATAACTGTCGCTGTTGATGAAAATAGAGTGCATGGAATTGAGCAGTTAAATAAGGTCAATGTGTTGTTGCTAGATGATGCTTTTCAGCATAGAAAAGTGAATGCAGGTTTTTATGTGGTATTGACAAAGTATAATGATTTGTTTTCGAATGACTTTGTCTTGCCCGCCGGAAATCTAAGAGAGCCTAGAGTGGGGGTTAAGCGAGCAGACGCAGTTGTAATTACAAAATGCCCTAGCAAGATTATTGTAGCAGAGCAACAGGAGTTGGTAAAACTTATTAGACGATATTTTGAAGGGCCTGTTTTCTTTTCTACAATCAAGTATGCCGATGTGTTATTGAATAATAAGCATCAAGAGATTAAAACGTTGGAGCTATCAAATTATGAGGTTTTGTTAGTAACTGGTATTGCAAACCCTGCGCCAATGTTGGCGTATTTAACAGGATTGAATTGTACATATACACATGTTAATTTTTCTGACCATCATCAATTTACTAAAAAAGAAATTGCCGGTTTACAACAGCAATTCGATGCCTTGAAAAATAAGAATAAAATGATACTCACAACAGAAAAAGACTTTGTAAGACTATCAGATACACTTACTAATGTGTATTATCTAGCCATAGAAACTAGCTTTATAGAAGGGCAACAAGAATTTGATAAAATGATTGTAGATTATGTGAATTCGGACTTATAATTTATCGTAATACAAACTCTTAATGATACCGTCTGACAATCCAATTTTAGGCACAAATATTTTTCTAGCACCTGACCACTTCATAGCAGATAGATAAATTTTAGTTGCTGGAATAATTACATCTGCTCTATCTGGATTTAAACTCAATTCAGAAATACGATCTTTATAGCTCATTTTTTTCAAGAACTGGTACTGTGCGTTTAAATATATGTAAGAGATGGGTTTTCCAATAGTTCTTCCAGACATTTTGAAAATTTTATTAATGTTTCCTCCAGAACCGATTAAAGAGATTTTTTTGACCCCTTTAGTGTTTGACTCAATCCAGCTTTGAACTTCTTTAAAAATAACTTTATTTTCAGATTTCTTGTTGTTTATCAATCGAACGGTACCCATTTTAAAAGACTTTGAATTGATAATTCTTCCTCTAGAAAAAATGGTAAACTCGGTACTACCACCACCAACATCAACGTATAGGTAAGATTGATCGCTTTCTATCAATTCGCTTAAATCTGTAGAAAAAATAATAGCAGCTTCCTTTTTACCATCAATAACATCAATTTCAATTCCGGTTTTATCTTTAATTCTTTGTACAGCGTCAATACCATTAGAGGCTTCGCGCATTGCGGAAGTTGCACAAGCTTTATATCTTTCAACACCATGAACCTTCATTAGTAATTTAAAAGCTTCCATGGCATCAATCATGCGATCAATATTATCAGCGCTTATAGTTCCACCAACAAAGACATCGGCTCCTAAACGAATAGGCACACGGACTAGTGAAGATTTTTTAAATTGCGGTTCTTTTTCTTTGTCGATAACAATATTGGAGATTAATAACCGAATGGCATTTGATCCAATATCAATAGCAGCATATTTCTTTATTTCTAACAAGGTGTTTTATTTATGGTTTTTAGGCGTTTCAACTAAGATTGTTTCTCCCTTTTTAATGCTTTTCCAGTGTTTGTTGTCAAACTGAATACCGATGACTCCACATGTAGGTACGTGGGCAATGGGTTTGTTCCCAAATTTATTTACAAAGGTGTTAATCCCGTGATCATGGCTAAAAATAATAGCAGAATCAAAACTGTCATCCAGTGCTTTTATGGTCTTAACCAAGTAACCATCGCTAAAGCTATATAGTTGACGTTTAATCTTTAAGTTGGCCATTGGGTATCCGAAATTTTCACAAAAGATACTCGAAGTGTGTAGTGCTCTGTTGGCACTACTGGTTACAAAAACATCCGGTTTTTGAATGGTGTTAGCCAGGTATTTAGAAAGTAAATGTGCGTCATTAATCCCCCTCTTTTTTAAAGGTCTATCAATATCTGCAATGTCACCATAATCCCAAGATGATTTTGCGTGTCTAACAATATAGAGTGTTTTCATGCGAATGTTTGATATAGTAAATATAAAAAATTATGGAGCTAATCGTTCTATTTTCCAAGAAAAATCTTTTTGTAAAGTATACCTAATTCTATCGTGCATTCTATTTGGCCTTCCTTGCCAAAACTCTAAAGAAATAGGTTTAATTAAAAAGCCACCCCAATGATTTGGCCTCGGAATTTCTTTGTTTTCGTAGGCAGTTTCAAAAGATTTTAAATCGGTATCTAAGGTTTCTCTAGAGGCAACAACTTCACTTTGGTTAGAGGCCCAAGCACCTAATTTACTCCCATCTGGACGGGATTCAAAATAACCATCAGATAAGTTTTCTGCTAATTTTTCTGCAGTTCCTTTAATAATGATTTGCTGTTCCAAACCTGGCCAAAAAAGAGATAAACAAACATGGTTGTTTTCGGCTATTGCTTTGCCTTTTTCTGAATTGTAATTGGTGTAAAAAATAAATCCTTCCCAGGTGTATTTTTTTAATAAAACAATTCGGTTTTTAGGGTATCCATCCAATCCAATAGAAGAGATAGTCATGGCATTGGCCTCATCGACCATTTCAGATGCATCTGCATTTAAAAACCATTGTTGAAATAATTCGATAGGGTTCTCTGGACAATTGCTTTCTAATAATTCTTGCTTTTCGTAAGACTTCCGATGATTACTTAAATCGTGTGCCATGATATCAGTTTAAAACTGTTGTAAAAATAACAGTTTTTACACTATGAATCTCATAAAAATGAATCGATTTTTCACTTTTTAGTGTACAGGTAAATTTTTTCAGTTTGACCATTTTTTTGTAGGTAATCAACCTCCTTGTCTGCTTGCCAACCAGGAATATCAAATTGGTGGGTTACAATTCTGGCGCCTGCTGGTAACTCATTTTCTAGTTTTAAAGAAAGTTCTCCCAAGGCATATCTAGTTAAGTACAGGATCAATACATTGATGTTGGAAATGTCTGTCTCAAAAAAATCTTCCGTTCTAATTTCTATGCGATCTTCTAAACCGGATTTTGAGATGTTTAAGTGCGCATCTGCAATGGCTTCGGGTAAAATTTCATATCCGATACAGCTAATTTTTGCAACAGCACAAGCTTCAATTAAATTGCGAGCATCTCCACAGCCTAAATCAACTAGTACTTCTCCATCTTTTAAATGAAGAAGCTCTAGTTTTTTGTGAATAATATCTTCTATAGAATGATAATAAGGCTCATTGATTCGCGCTGTTTTTTCAGTCATCTTTTTTTAAGGGAATTTAGATAATATCTGGTAAATCCTCACAATAAAAACCATTTTCTATCACTAATTTTTTTACTTCATTTTCATCAATACTGTCTTCTGCTTCTATGCGTAGTACATTGTCAATATCTTCAGTATCAATAGACCATTTAGAGATTACAGGGTGGTTGTTAAAAAAGGGTTTCATTTTTTTTACCTTTTTCTTCGTTTTGATATCGGTTCTAAGAATTACTAGTTTCATGTCAGACTTTTTATAGCTTTTTTATTCTTCTTCTTTAGGAAACGGTTCTGAAGTCTCTGTAGTATTCTTTTTCTGCACATATTCGGCATAGGCACACTCACCTTCCTCTTTCCAGTAGGTGTCATACATTTTCCACTTAGAAAAATCTTTATTAGCGTGTTTCCCTTTTTTACGTTTTGGATCACAATTGCTGCTATCGCTGCTACCGCCAAAGCCACCAAAAATGAATTTAGCCAATATAAAAAGACCTACAGCTTGCCAATAGGTAATGGTGGTTAGCCCAAATATTTCTGGCATCAACCAGTTCCATAACGACATAATAATATACCCAAATAATATGGCTATTCCAGCAATAGCAATTATTCCTAGTAGTATCCATCCAGCAATTTCAAGTGGACTTTTTGTTCTCAATTTGTGTTTCCAGTAATTAGACATATGGTGTTTTTTTTAACTATTATTTTTTTTGTTTTCGAGGCTTTGAAATAGAATGGAAATGGCTCTGTGTCTTCTAGACATTAAAGTTCCTGTTGGAATGCCAGTTTCTTCAGAGATCTCTTTATAGCTATATCCTTCAACATCTATAGCTAAAATGATTTCTCTGTAATGTGGTTTTAAATTAAAAATTGCTTTCTTCAATTCAGCTTTCATCTCGTCAGAATATAGCTGCGTTGAATTGTCGTATACATTTTCTGCAAAACCAGCTAATTTCTTTTCTAGCTTTTCATCAATATTGGTGGTTTTTTTGTCTTTACGCATAATGTCGATAATCTTATTTTTTATCGAGTAATAGACAAATCCTCCTATGTTATTGATGGGTAAAACACTTTTGCGAGAAAGTATTTTTAAGGCCACATCTTGAATGATATCTTCGGCATCTCTATCGGCATCGTTTTCAATTTTAGAATGTACATAAGCTTTTAGGTTATGATATTCTGAATTGAAGAATGCTTTTAGTTGTTTTTCGTTGTCCGTTTCTGATGCCATTCAAGTCCCTTTTTCTAGGTCTTCATACATAAAGACGCTAGAATTTAAAGTTATTGCATTTTTTTGATTTTTTTTTAATTTATTTCGTTCAGGTGCTTTGCTAAAGAAACTCCAATACTCGCACAAGCTTGTAGTAAATACCCTCCTGTAGGGGCGTCCCAATCTAACATTTCACCAATACAGTATTGAGTTGGTAGTTGTTTTAATTCAAAGTTTTTGGAAACAGCATCTAAATGAACTCCACCAACTGTAGAAATTGCTTCATCAATAGTTGCAGCATTCGTAATTTCTAACGGAAACTTTTTTATGGTGTTCGCTAATGCTTCCACATTTAAATAGGATTCTTTAGAAAGATGGGTTTTTAGGAGGTCGATTTGAGCACTGCTAAGCTTCAATGTTTTCTTTAGCATGGCAGTGGTGTTTTTTTGTGTTGCTGCTTTTATTTTAGAAAGTACCTTCTCTAAAGACAAAGAAGGTTTGAAATCAATAAAAATAAATGCTTTCTCGTTTTTATGAAGTCCTTCTCTAATTTGCGGACTCAATGCATAGATAGCATTTCCTTCTAAGCCAAATTGGGTAATTACAGCTTCTCCTTTTTGGGTAGCATCTCCACAAGAAACGGCAATGTTTTTTAAGGGAGCTCCTTCATATTGTTGAATAAAATCTGATTTCCAGTTTATTTGATAGCCGCAGTTTGAGGGGTGAAATATTTTTGTATTGATGCCTTTTTGAGTAAAGGTATTCAGCCAGCTTCCATCAGAACCTGTTATTTTCCAGCTACTACCGCCTAAACAGAAAACGGTGTAATCTGCTTTAATGGATTTGTTGTTTATGATAGGGTTATTAACGGTGTCCCAATCAGAAAAAGTATGCGCGTATTTCATAGCAACTCCTTTTCCTTTTAGGTAGGTAAGAATTGCGGTCAACACTTCAATAGGTTTAATGCCCGCTGTTGGATAGACTCTTTTACTACTTCCAATAAATGTTGGAATACCTATTTGTGCTAGCCAATCTCTAAAATCTGCATTGGTGAAATTCAATAGGGCTTCTTCTAGAGTACCAACAGGTGTATAGCGTTTATTGAGCTGTTCAATAGGTTCTGAGTGTGTTAAGTTAAAGCCACCTTTACCCGCTACTAAAAATTTACGCCCAGCTGTTTTATTCTTTTCGTAGATCGTTACATCGAAAATATCAGTATCTAAAAATGCGCCCAATAGAAATGCTGAAGGGCCTCCGCCAATAATTGCAACTGATTTTTTCATATAAACTCGGTGTTCTTTGCAAATGTATTGCAATTTATAGTTTAATGGATGTTTGTTCTTCGAAAGAAACGTCCAATTGCACAAGACTTCGTAAGTTTAGTAATTGGGTTTTAAATGCTTTAGAAACTTTTGAGGTAGGGCTGGCTAATTTGATGAAAGGTCCCTTATGATGTTTCCAATCGTATACGTAAAAACCTAGTTTAGCAATATCTCCCCATACATTTTCTGAATGATTATTTGGGAGCTCCATTTGGCTAAAAATTTTATCATGCTCTTTACGGTTTTCAATCACAAAAATTGGAGCGTTAGCGGATCCTGCCGTTGAAAAAACTCCAAAGTTATCGTTTCTGTCGATTGCGAACCAATCAAATTCGTATCCAAATAGCATCTCTCTTTTGTTAGATATGATTTTATTGTTAGAGATATAGTCTTCTGATCTTACATAAGCTATTTCTTCTATTAGGATATTTTTGAGGTTTTGAGATGTGTGGTTGCTGAAAGTAGCGTTTTCAAGCATTGATAAAATGGATTTTTCTAAGGCACTTCTTTCTACTACAAGTGTATTATTTAAATAAATTCGTCCAGGTAGTTTGTTCTCATGAGAAGAAGTAATCAACATATGCTGGTGAAATTTGATTTCGAAGTTGTGAAGATTTGCATCTGTGCAAGTAAGAATAACAGAGCCTCCATCCATAAGTGCGTACATATCTTGAATGGTTATTGGTTGTTTAGGATCTAGAATGTTATTTTTCATTTTTGAAGCCAAATCGTTAAAAAACAGCGAGTGTTTTTCGAATAAATATCCATTGGCAATAAGCCTAATATGATAGTTGGTGGTTTTTATAGTTACCTCCATTTTATCAATTGAATATTCTTGTAAGTGCCAAATTCTAAAATATCTCGCTTTTAGTATCGATACTCCTAATTTTAATAAAATCCACATTGGAGATAGGGGAAATGGGGAGATTTTTTCTTTCCCTTTTTTGAGATTAATTTCAAGTATGCTGTCAAAAGGAATCGCAACAGCTTTCAGTTTATTGGAGAAATTGGTACGGAGTAAAATCCCATTAGCTCTTTTTTCAAAATTACACTTTGCGTCTTTTTTTAATGAGGCTGGCTCTGTACAGTTGTTCTTGAAAGATTTTAAGTATAGACCAGGGCTCCCTATTGCTTTTAGGTTTTTGAAATTTATTTCGATTTTATCACCAAGTAGTTTTGTAATTGTGTGTTTGTTGAGTTGTTTTTCTGTAAGAATCATTTTAGCGTTATCTTCTTTTAAACAATAACAACCCAAGAAACGTCAAGGCACCATTCAATACCAGTACAAAAAACTCAAAATCAAAAGCAAAATACGTAATGGTTAGGTAATTGATTGTAAATGCTAGTATTGGTGAGATTATACAGATAAATGGCACTGCTTTGTCTTTTACGTGTAGTTTGGTAAACAGTCCAAAAGCATAGAGTCCTAATAAAGGGCCATAAGTGTACCCAGCGGCTTTAAAAATGTCAGAAATAACACTAGAATCTGTAAAGGCATATCTAAAAACAAGAATGGTAGCTATTAATATAAGAGAGAAGAGTATGTGAACCTTCTTTCTAATTTTTTCTTGTGCTTTTTTATCTTTCTTTTTATCGATTTCTAAAATGTCAATACTAAAAGAAGTGGTTAAAGAAGTTAAGGCAGAATCTGCACTAGAATAGGCAGCGGCAATCAACCCTAATAAAAAGAACATGGCTGTAGCCAGTCCTAAGGTACCTTTGGTAGCGATAATAGGAAATAACTCATCTTTATGTGCGTCAATACCGTTTCGTTGTGCGTAATCCGTTAATAAGATCCCTAATGCTAAAAAGAAAAAGTTTACAATTACCAATACAATGGTAAACCAAAACATGTTTTTCTGAGCATCCTTTAAATTTCTACAGGTTAAATTTTTCTGCATCATGTCTTGGTCTAGTCCAGTCATTACAATGGCAATAAATGCGCCCGAAAGAAAGCGTTTCCAAAAGTAGTTTCCTGCTTTTACATCGTCAAAAAAGAAGGTTTTAGACAATTCACTGTCGGCAACATAGGTAAATATATTTTCAATTTGTAATTCGTCAGAAATGGTATAGATACAAACGCCAACAGCAATTAGCATAAACAAGGTTTGTAAGGTGTCTGTCCAAACAATGGTTTTTATGCCGCCTTTAAATGTGTAAAGCCAAATCAATAAAATGGTGATAGACACAGTGACCCAAAACGGAATTCCGTAGGCGTCAAACAATAGTAATTGTAATACATTGGCAACTAAGAATAATCGAAATGCTGCGCCAATAGTTCTAGACAATAAAAAGAAACTAGCGCCTGTTTTATAAGCGTTGCGTCCAAATCGATCTTCTAAATACGAATAAATAGACGTTAGGTTTAGTTTGTAGTAGAGTGGTAGTAGCACCAAGCCAATCACTGCATAGCCAATAACATAACCCAGTACCATTTGCATATAAGACATAGATTGCCCTTCTACCCAGCCAGGTACAGAGATAAAGGTAACTCCAGAAAGCGAGGCGCCAATCATTCCGAATGCTACTAAATACCAAGGTGATGAATTGTTGGCTTTGAAAAAAGTTTCGTTGTTCGCAGATTTTCCTGTGATGTATGAAATTAAAATTAGAACAGAAAAATAAGCGACAATTAGTAAAATAATATGTAGTGGCTGCATGGGTAGTACGAATTACTATTTATGAATTACGAATATAGGATTTTTAGCCAAGAATTTGTTAGTTCGAGTGAATTTGAGTTCGAGAAAATTCGAATTTGTATGGAGAACTTTGTTAATTGACTTCTCGATACAATTTTCTTTCAGAAAATCACTCGAAGTGACATTTAGATTGTTAGAAATTCTTAATTTCGCAGCTATGGATTTTTCTTCAAAACTATTAGAAAATGCGGTAAACGAAGTGTCTCGATTGCCTGGAATTGGGAAGCGAACAGCTTTGCGTTTGGTATTGCATTTGCTAAAACAACCTAAAGAAAACACAGGGTATTTAACAGAAGCCTTGTTGCATTTGCGCAACGATGTGAAGTCGTGTAGAAAATGTCATAATATCTCTGATACCGTATTGTGTGAAATCTGTAACAACCTAAATCGAAATCCAGAAATTGTCTGTGTTGTAGAAGATATTAGAGATGTAATGGCCATTGAAAGTACCGCCCAATATAGAGGTTTGTATCATGTGCTAGGTGGAAAAATTTCTCCGATTGAAGGCATTGGCCCGCATAACTTACAAATAGAATCCTTGGTTGAAAAAGTGTCTAATGGAGAAATTAAAGAATTGATTTTTGCCTTGAGTTCTACCATGGAAGGCGATACCACCAATTTCTATATCTTTAAACAAATAGAAAAATTCGATATTATGACTTCTACAATTGCCCGTGGAATTTCGGTGGGTGATGAATTGGAGTATGCAGATGAAATTACACTAGGACGTAGTATTGTGAACCGGATTCCTTTTGAACAAAGTATAAAGAGTTAATCTTCTTGTGCTTCGGTTTTTTCGACTTCTTCAGTTAGATTTTCTTCTGCAGAAACGTCCCAATCTTTTTTAGCACGCATCTTTTTGTAGAGTTTTATTCCGAGCATTAATAATACGCCGAACAATATAATTCCAACAACCCCCCAAATCCAATTAATAGCACTTTTTAGGGTTACTAAAAATACAATGGCAAATAAGATAATGGTGGCTACTTCATTCCAAATTCGGAGTTTAAAAGAGGTGTATTTAATAATGTCGTTTTGTAATTGGGTAAATATTTTCTGACAAGAAGCATGGTAGAAATACAGTGCCAACACAAAAGAAAGCTTTACCAACATCCAAGGTTGTTGTAAATAATACGGATTGTCAATCAACATCCAGATAGCAAAAAAACTTGCCAATACCGCAGAAGGCCAGGTAATGATATACCACAATCTTTTTGCCATGAGCTTGTATTGCGTTTGCAAAATTTCTTTAGCAGGGGTTTCTTTATCTTCAGCTTCTACATGGTAAATAAACAATCTAATAATGTAGAACAACCCGGCAAACCAAGTAACTACAAAAATAATGTGTAATGCTTTTACGTATAAAATATCCATAGTTTTAACGTTTTATTTTTACTAACAACTTATTCTTTTTCCGCCCATTCATCAATCCAAGTATTCATAACCTGTACCCAATCGTCATTGTCATTCATACAGGGAATGTGTTTGTAATCGGTTCCGCCACCTTCAAAAAATTGTTCTTTCCCTTCCATGGCAATTTCTTCTAAGGTTTCTAAACAGTCGGCCACAAATGCGGGTGTAATTACGGCCATTTTTCGTTTGCCTTCCTCTTTCGGGATACGGTCAAATTCAAAATCAGTAAAAGGCTGTAACCAGGGATTTTTAAGCATTCTAGATTGAAAGGAGTTGCTATACGTTCCCTCTTTTAATCCTAACTCTTTTACAATCTCCTTGGTGGTTTCAAAGCACTGATGACGGTAACAAGTATCGTGTGCTTTTGATGCTTTCTCACAACATGAACCATCTATTTTACAATGGCTCTGTGTAGGGTCGGTTTTAAAAATATGACGCTCTGGAATTCCGTGGTAAGAAAATAAAATATGATCATAATCAAAGCCTTCTAAATTGTTTTTAATGTTGTTAGACATCGCTTTGATGTACCTAGGCTCGTTGAAAAAATGCGGAATCTCAGTGGTCTTTATGTTTGAAAAGAATTGCTTTCTGATCTCTGCTGCTTTTACCAATACCGTTTCTGTAGATGACATAGCGAAATGTGGATATAATGGCACAATGAGAACATCATCAACACCTTTGTCTACCAATTCTTGAAAGCCTTTTTTAATGGTCATGCTTCCATAACGCATGGCTAAGGAAATCGGAATCTCTGTGTTGTTTTGTACCTTGTTGGTAAATCGTTCTGAAATTACGACCAATGGAGAACCTTCTTTCCACCATATTTTTTTGTAGGCTTCCGCAGATTTTTGAGGACGTGATCTTAAGATGATCCCTTTGATCAATAAAAAACGTTTCCAATAGGGAATGTCAATAACACGCTCGTCCATTAAAAATTCATCCAAATAGGTACGAACATCTTTCGTTTCTGTGCTTTCTGGGGACCCTAAATTGATTAATAAAACTCCTTTCATTGTATTTTGTTGATGCGTTTATTTACTTGCACTGAATTTGTTTCAGTATTTTTAATTACTTCTTAATTGATTGGTTGCTTCATATAGGGCGATAGATAAACTATGCACCACATTCATAGAAGAATTTCTACCATACATGGGGATGGCAACCGTTTTGTCTAGTAAATTTATATTTTCTATTCCGTTGCGTTCGCTTCCTAGTAATAACACAATTTTTTCGTGTGCTTTAAAATCAAAATCTTGAATGTGAACGCTTTGGTCTGTGATTTCTATGCCAATAATAGTGTTTCCTGCAGCTTTTAATTGCTGGATTGTTTCCGTAAAATCAGCATAGGTTTCGTGTGCTATTTGATTCAGTGTGTTTCTAGCTGTTTTCTTTACAATTCGATTCTCTACAGAAGGAGATGTTTCATGTAAATATATTTTCGAAACTCCAAAGCTTTCAGAAATACGAAAACACATTCCGATGTTTTCGGGTGTTCTTATTGCATCACACACAATGGTAATTGGAAATTGTTGTTGCTTGTTTTCTATTTCTATGTGCTGTAATTGTTTCAAAACGTTTGTTTTAAGTAAAACTTTTTTATAATCTCTATATGATGTAGCTCATGTCCTAGTATGTGGTAGCCTAAAGCTCTTACACTTGTATTGTTGTTGTTTGCTGTTCCAATGCGTTGTAAAGCTGTTTCAGAAAATCCTTCAAACAGCGTGGTTGTAGCCAATCTTATAGCCTGGTATTCTGCCAATATGTTTTCAATACTTCTTTGGTCTGTATCTGCAAAATTAGCATAATCATCTTGTTCAAAACCAGGAAAATTGGTCTTGTCATTTCTAGCAAAAGCCAACGCTCTGTAACCATAAATACGCTCATCATCAATAATGTGTACCAAAATGTCTTTGATAGACCATTTGCCTGCTTGGTATCTGAAATTTAATTTATCTTCAGATAGTGATTTTATAAAGGCTAATGTCGTTTCAAGACTGTGTTTTAATTGGGTAATAAGCGAGCCGTCTTTTACGGTATATTTCATATACATATTTGCATATATTGGGTATTCACTTTGTGCAGGAAACGCTATAACTTTATCCATAATCTTATTGGTTTTCCTGTAAACTAATTAAGTATTTTTTCGGAGTGATTCCAAACTTCTTTTTAAATGCAGCAATAAAATGACTCGAAGTGCTGTAGCCAATTTTGATACCTACTTCATTTACATTGTGCTGGTTGCTTTCTAAAAGTCTTCTAGCGTGTTCCATTTTGTAATCAAAGAGAAAACTGTAAACAGTGTCTCCGTAAATTTGTTTAAACCCCTCTTTTAGTTTTTTTAAGGTCAATCCAATTTCATTTGCTAATTCTTGCAAGCTTGGTGGCTCTGTCATTCGTGAGATAATAATGTCTTTTGCCTTTCTGATCTTCAAAACATTTTGTTCGTCTACTAAAAATGGGCAAAATTCAATATTTGAAGCTTCATCATTTTGAAAATGTAAACTCAATAATTCGTAAATTTTTCCTTTGATGTAAAGGTCTTTTACAGCATTTCTCGAGCTCGAATTGATAATTTGCTGTAGTACCATCAAAACAGATGGTTTTATCTCGTCGTCATTATAATATTTTCTGTTGATGTTTTCTTCGCTTAAAAAATGAATGTGATGTGCTTCTCTAGAAAAGAGTGAGTGAAATTTTTCAATGGAAATCAACAAAGAAATTAAAGTTGTTTTTGGACTTATTTCTAGGTTTATCGGTAGTTTTTGTTGCGGATTGTAAAGCAAAATTGAGTGCTGGTCTTTTACATCAAAAGTGTAGTTGCCTTCATTGAATAGAAATTTTGAATTACCACGTAAACAAAAATGCAATTGTATAAAAGTACTGTCAATATCTCTTTCAAAACGCTCAAGGTCATTACTTTCATTTTGGAAATGAAGTAAGTGGAATTGATTTTCAATATTAAATTCGTTAAAAGAACTTTCTGCGATACTTTTTGACATAGATCAAATTTTAATTGAATCCTTTTTTATTTAGAATGATTCTATATAAAAACAGTTGAATCACCTTGTTTTGCTGCGAAAATACACATTTTTGTAACTTTAAAGAAGTTTTAGTGCTTAAAAAGCAGCTAGCGACATTAATAGTTCTTTTAGCGATACTTTTATTTAATTGAAGTTTCTATTTTTGACCCACGATTGAAGAATAGTACATGAATAAAAATACACATCAAGCAAATTTATACAACATAAGTGTTAGCTACAAAAAGGCAGAAGCATTAATTAGAGGTAAATTTTCTTTGACAAAAGAAGCCCAAGTTGCGTTATTAAAGGAAGCGAAGGAGCATGGCGTAGACGGTATTTTTGTATTGTCAACATGTAACAGAACAGAAGTTACAGGTTTTGCAGCCCACCCTTTTCAATTGATCAAATTATTGTGTAAGTATTCTAAGGGGACCGTAGAAGAATTTGCCCAAGTTTCTAACGTATATAAAAATCAAGAAGCCATTACACATTTGTTTAGAATGGGGACGGGATTAGATAGCCAGATTTTAGGTGATTACGAAATCGTTGGTCAATTAAGACAAGCTTTTAAACTAGCAAAAGAGCATAAAACCACCAATGCCTATTTTGAGAGGTTGTTAAATCATGTCATGCAAGCTAGTAAACGCGTTAAAAATGAAACACGTTTAAGTTCTGGAACAACTTCTGTTTCCTATGCTGCTGTACAATACATTATTCGTAATTTATCAAATTACAATGTTAAAAATATGTTGGTTTTTGGTTTGGGAAAAATGGGGAAACATACCTGTAAGAACCTCGCCGAATATACACAAAACAAGGCTGTTAGTTTAATTAACAGAACGGAAGAGAAAGCAACTGAATTTGTAAAAGAGCATCCATCAATTAGAAAAGCAACCATTCAAAATTTAAATCAAGAAATTCGGAATAGTGATGTGCTAATTGTTTCTACAGGTTCAGATAGCCCAACAATAACAGCCGATCAAATTCCAAGAGATAAGGCCATTTTAATTTTAGATTTATCAATGCCAGCAAATGTGGCTGCAGACGTAAAAGAATTAAAAAACGTTACCTTGGTAAATGTTGATGAACTGTCTAAAGTAACTGATGAGACATTGGCAATTAGACAACAAGAAGTTCCAGTTGCTGAGGCGATTATAGAATCTTATAAAGAAGAATTTAACGAGTGGTTAAATCACAGAAGATTAACCCCAGCAATAACAGCCCTTAAGCAATCTTTAGAAGTGATTCAGAAAGATGAAATCGCTTTTCATAAAAAGAAAATAAAAGATTTTGATGAAGAACATGCAGAAATTATCACATCAAGATTTATTCAAAAAATAACAACTCAGTTTGTAAAACATTTAAAAGACGAAGAAACGTCTGTGCCACAAAGTATAGAAGTGGTTTCTAAAATGTTTGGAACAGATATATAACCAACGGATGCAGAAGATTATTAGAATAGGAACAAGAGAAAGTAAGTTAGCCCTTTGGCAAGCAGAAACTGTTCAACAACAATTAGAGTATTTAGGACATAAAACAGAAATTGTACCTGTAAAATCTACTGGCGATATTGTCTTAGATACCCCTTTGTATGAAATGGGAATTACAGGAATCTTTACTAAAAATTTAGACATTGCCTTGTTAAATGGAGAGATTGATATTGCAGTGCATTCTTTAAAAGATGTGCCCACTGTATTGCCAGTCGGAATTGTGCAAGCTGCCGTGTTAAAAAGAGGAAACTCTAACGATATGCTTGTCTTAAAAGATAATGAGGAGTTTATGGCGCAAAAAGACGCCATCGTAGCTACCGGGTCTTTGAGAAGAAAAGCACAATGGCTGCATCGTTTTCCTACGCATACAATTGTTGATATTCGTGGAAATGTAATTACCCGATTGGAAAAAGTAGCAAAGAATGACGACTGGAATGCGGCTATTTTTGCAGGGGCAGGGTTAGAACGATTGAAAATAAAACCAGACAGTGCATTTAGTTTAGATTGGATGGTTCCGGCTCCGGCTCAAGGAGTTGTTGCTATTGCTGCGTTAACGGAGGATGAAACGTTGTTGGAAATTCTTAAAGAATTGAATCACGAAGAAACAGCCATGTTAGCACAGGTAGAACGTGATTTCTTAAACTTGTTAGAAGGAGGTTGTACAGCTCCCATTGGA
>Ga0209395_1004440_pt1 | contig 16475 bp, 13 predicted proteins | sample GOMGulsemesocosm_3_FD_184635 | JGI IMG/M metagenome (GOLD analysis project Ga0209395, IMG submission 184635) | Methane-oxidizing microbial communities from mesocosms in the Gulf of Mexico - GOM9D Gulf of Mexico (SPAdes) (version 2) | ecosystem: Environmental > Aquatic > Marine > Cold seeps... | reverse complement strand
GTTATAATTTCTTGTCCAGCCACAAAAACTGGCTTTGGCGACACTTGTAATTTAAATTTAAGTTTCCCTTTATGCACACTATGAGCAATACCCTGCCAGTGCTTACGGTCTTTACTTATTTTTGGACTATAACGGTGATCACCACCGCTATATTTAATTAATACAGAGAGCTCTTTATTAACCAATGATGAGGCTTTAAAGGCATACCACGGGCTATTGTTTATCGGTTTATTTTCAGGGGTGATTTTAATGACCACTTGCCCATCAGTTATTACACAACCATTAACTCGCGCATTATCAAAATCGTAATCGATGACGATACCTTCATTTTGACATGATTTTGTTGACGTTAGCGCTATATCACTCGGCGATAGCTGCTTAACAGGTGCATTGGTAACGCAGCCTACAAGCAATAACGGAGCTAACATAAGGACAGATAATGTTTTCATTATAATATTCTCTTTGATTCAGTATCATTTACAGTGAACGACTAACTACTTGTTCTAGCTATGCATCCTTCCCACAACAAGTAAAAATCATTTGTGCAAATGAAATAAATATGGCTCGAACACTATCTGTTCGAGCCATATTTTTATTACACGATAAAACTAATATATAAAAGTTAATGCCTAAAACTTTTTGTTTATATTAACGTACATATAACGCGCCATACTTGAATAAACACTGGCGTTATAACCAAAGCTATTATCTGTAATAGGTGGCTTTTCATCCGTTAAGTTTCTAATACCAAAAGTAACTTTAGCGTTAGACAGTACATCTTTAGGCAATCTATAATTTACATAGGCATCAAATTTAGACCAGCTTTCACCTTTATATTTTAGATCTTCCTCACCCACGGTATAATCTAATCCCGTATCAGTAACAGCGCCAATATAGCGATATTTCAACCCAGCACCCCAAGCCGCTTTTCTCCAACCAACCGATGATGTAACACGCCATTCAGGACGACCATCTTGCTCAATTAGACTACCAGTGCCACTAACATTAACGGGTTTGCCTTTATAAAGTAAGGCATCAACCACGGCTTGATCACTTGAGTTTTGAGCGGCGATAACTAAGGCACTAATTTCATCAGCTTTTTGTTCAAACTTACTCAATTTCGCGGCATTAATTTTAAATTTAAACTTACCAAAATCGGTGGCTAAGTCATAACGAATACTAAAATCGATACCAGAAGCTGAACGGTCTTGTAAATTACGATAATTGTTAGTAATTGCAACGACTTCATTATCATCACCACCACGTACAATATTCGGGTTACCGGCACTACTTGGATCTTGATGACGTAGTAATGCATCATAAGCAAGTTGTGTTTGAGAATTAATAAGACCAACGGTATCTGTTTGTTCTAGATCCCACCAATCTAATGTTAACGTAATATTTTCACTTGGCTGTACAACAATGCCGTAACTAACACTGGTACTTTCTTCGGGTTTAAGGTCTGCACTGCCGTTACGCACTTCAAGTACGCCATAGCGAGTTTGAGTCAAAATATCATTACGTGTATTTACACGTGATACATCTTTGGCAACAACTTGTGGTAGACCAGGCGCTTTAAAACCTTCAGCATAAGACGCTCGAATTTGAACTTTATCGTTCACTTCCCACGCTAAGGCTACTTTTGGTTTAAGCACATCACCAACGTCTGAGAAGCGTTCATAACGCGCTGCAATTTGCAGATCTAAACGTTTCGCGACCGGAGAATCGACTAATAACGGAATAGCAAACTCACCATAGGCTGAAAATACATTACGGCTACCTGATGCATCAGGCGTTGGACTTGACCCCAATACTTGACTAGCGTACTTATCTAATTCCTTAGCGCCGCCAACAACATCTAAAAACGGTACTGATGTATTTAGTAATCCAGAACGCACGTCAGAAAAACCTTCGTAACGGAATTCAACACCAACGGCAAAACCAACGTCACCGGCAGGCAACTCAAATAAATCACCGCGAGACGCTTTAAAATCAAATAAGGCTAATTCAGTTTCACTATCACGAACCACATCAACCATAAACGAATCGATTACAGATTGCTTATTGCCCGTAGGGTCGCCAACGTTAGTGTTCAAAGGGTCTGCACCATTAAAGACATCGTAAGCTGTCGCTTCATCTTTACTGTTGATAGCCTCTTGAAAACGCTGTGTATGAATACGATTTGTTTTATCAGCCGTCGTCGCTTTCGAATATAAAACGGCGCTATCCCAATCCCAATCGTTAGTGTATCCACGCAAACCTGTTAAAACACGATAGCTCTTGTCAGTCACTTCTATTTTACGTGGCCCAGTATCTACCGGACGATATTTACGTAATTTAACGGTTTCGCCAAAGGGGTTATAAAACGAATCAGCGGCAATAGAGAAACGCTGTGATGTTAGATTAGAGGCTTGTTCACGCTGACGATCAGCGGTGGCATAATAATAAAGCGCTTCGGCATAAAGCTCCATATCGTTGTTAAGTTCATGGGTTATTAGACCATAGAAATTAGCGCGTTCAACACCAGAACTTAATGAACGAAGGCTGTTACGATCAAACCCATCACTCGATGGTTGAGAACCTCTATCGACACACACATCTTTAACATCAAGCGTCGTCGTTGGGTTACCACGAGAATCGGAATTTTCACAGCCAGAATTAGTGTCTGGTTGTAAATGGAAAGTACCAATACCACTCGTACTAAATTCGCCCCAAGGCGTTGACGAGTTTAAGTTATGTAAGTCAGAGTTAAATTTTTGCGTGCCATCATCTTCTACTGATGTGATACGAACTTCATCAGGAAAACGGGTATTACCTTGCAAATTAGAACTCGCCGCATAGGGCTTTTCACTAGCCATAATGATTGAGCGTTTATAATAACCACCTGATAATGAAATATGCGTTTTTTCATCATTTAAGAAAAAACCAGATGACCCATTAATATTAAGCGCATCACGGTTAGTGCCTTGTTCATCACCGTATTGAACATTAATTTCTGAACCTTCATGATCATCTTTTAAAAAGTAATTCACCACACCAGCGACAGCGTCTGAGCCATAAATAGCAGCAGCACCATCACGCAACACGTCAACACTTTTTAAACCACGTACCGGCAGCGTATTCGCATTTGAAGTCGTTACAGGCACAAAGTTTTCAGCCTGTGTTCCAGGATGAAGTACCATTCGACGACCGTTTAGTAACACCAGTGTATTTCCCGTTCCTAACCCGCGAAGGTTATACGAAGAAACATCACCACGAGCATCATTAACACCGCCAGCGGCACGAGAACTATTAAAAGATACATCGCCTTGCTGTGGTAGGTCAGCCAACAATTCAGCGCCGCTTAGTGCACCGCTGTTTTCAATATCCTCACTTGAAATGACAGTCATTGGTAACGCGCCATTATCATGATTCACTTTAATATGAGAGCCCGTAACACTAATACGTTCTACTGACTTCTCTTTTTGAGCTTTTGCTTTTTGGGCTTTAGTCACATCATCTGCGGCGAGTGCAACTTGCGATGAAAGCGCAGCTGCCACACATAAAGAAAGTTGTTTTAAGCGTAAATTCTTCGTTCTACTATTGTTCATATCTTTAGTAGTCATACCTACCTCTATTATTATATTTGATATAAATTTCTGTTATTCGAATTGCTCGCACTAGATCATACTAGTGACAGGCTCATAAAGTAAAAATCACATTTTTTTAACAATGACTCTGTGGCTATAGTAAGCACATGGTTGGACCCATTTCACAATAACCCGTTTATCACAAGGGTATAACCTTGGGTTATACAACAATGAAACGACTGTTAATTACTCCACGGTAAAATCATGATAGTTTTATAAAAACAATAAAAACAGGGTGTCACCATGTCGACAATTTTTTTAAATCTAAACAAGAATATAATGAGTTTATTTCTTTTGCTATTTTGTTTATTAATGGCTGTATATGTCAACTTTAATACGCAACCTACTTATAAAGAACAGCAACTTACCTTCGAAATATCCACTAACAGCTTAGATCAACAAATCTATCGTTACAAAGGTAAAGACACCCTTGTTGATACACCAATCCCTTATCAGCAATCACCTTTAGCTCAATCAGCTTTAGACAATCAGACGTCTCCCCCCAAACTAAAACAACAATGGGTTATCTTTCCCAACGGCGATATTAAGTTACTAAAAACCGCAATGCATTTTGGTTTTTTCTCCTTGATGCCAGCGTTCATTGCAGTTGCTTTGTGTTTATTATTACGAGAACCACTCATCGCATTACTTGCAGGTGTGGTTAGTGGCGCTTTTATTTTAGGAAAATACGATATTCTTAATGATGTTTTAGTGCCATCACTCGCCTCTAATGGCACCGCCGCCATTCTATTACTCTACTTGTGGCTACTCGGCGGCTTGATGGGGTTGTGGGCAAAAACAGGGGCGGCCGCTGCGTTTGCGCAAATGATGACGCGTCATTTTGTTAAAGGGCCCCGCTCTGCCAAATTTATTGCATGGTTTACCGGCGTTATCTTCTTTCAAGGCGGCACTATGAGCACCGTCATAGTAGGTACTACCGTTAAACCCTTAGCCGATAAAGCCAATATTAGTCATGAAGAAATGGCCTATATTGTCGATTCAACCGCATCACCCATTGCTTGTATATTAGCGTTCAACGCTTGGCCGGCTTATGTTCAGGCATTAATTTATGTACCAGGTGTCGCATTTTTAGCGACAGAGAGCGATAGAATTGATTTCTTCTTCTCTAGCATCATGTTCAGCTTTTATGCTGTTTTGGCGGTGTTGGGCACTTTATTACTCAGCTTTAATGTCATGAAGTTCTCTGGGAAACCACTGCGAGACGCGCACCAACGCGCCGCTACAACGGGCCAATTAGACGCGCCCGATGCCAAACCAATGAGTGCCAAAGAATTATCTGAATCGACTGTTCCACCGGGTTACACCGCTAGTGCATTCGACTTCATCATTCCACTCATTGTGTTGATTGTGACCTCAATTTCGACCTTTGTGGTGTTAGGTTCTCCAAAAGTTAATTGGGCCTTTGGTTTAGCTTTGCTCACTTGTGCATTTATGGCTCTAGCGAAAGGCTTAAAGTTAGGTGAACTAGTCGACGGTATTAACCAAGGATTAAAAGGGGTAGTCCTAGCTAGTGTTATACTCATGTTGGCTGTAACGATAGGCGCTATCAGTAAAGAAATTGGCGCCGGATTATATATGGTCGATTTATTAGCTGGCGGTATTCCGTTTTGGATATTACCGGTATTATTACAAATAATTACCATGGTTATCGCCTTTTCAACAGGCAGCAGCTGGGGCACTTATGCCATTACATTCCCATTAGCTATGCCTTTAGCTTGGGCACTAACCCAGTCATTTGAACTGGCAAATCCTGAAATATATATGATGATTTGTTTTGCGGCCGTGCTCAATGGTAGTGTATATGGAGACCAGTGTTCGCCTATTTCAGATACAACAATTTTAAGCTCAATGACTACAGGTTGTGATTTAACAGACCATGTTAAAACGCAATTAATTCCAGCCACATTAGCCGCTGGTGTCGCCGCTATATTGTGGACATTAAGCGCTTACTTTTTAGCAAATTAAGGAACCTTTATGCGCTTACGTCATATTGAGATTTTTCACGCAATTTACGTGACAGGCTCCATTACCAACGCGGCAAATTTTTTACATGTATCGCAACCATCGGTCAGTAAAGTCTTAGCACATGCAGAACTACAACTAGGTTTTGCGTTATTTCAGCGGATTAAAGGTCGGTTAATTCCGACCGCCGAAGCTCAAATGCTATTTAGCGAAGTCGATAAGGTCTATAAACAGATCCGTTCGGTGCGAAATTCAGCGATTAATTTAAAGAAGATTAAAACCGGTAACATCAATATCGGCCTCACTCCAGCACTGGGATTCGAACTGATCCCCATTGCTGTTGCGCAATATAAAAGAGACAACCCTCAAGTTAATATCAATTTACAAACCATGCATAACGATGAAGTTCACCAAGCACTGCTTGAACATAAAATTGATTTTGCGCTGATGTTTTCTCCGCCGCCTTTATCTGGTGTCACCCAAAATATTGTTTGTGAATCTGAACTTGTGATGATGTACCCCAAATCATTTTACCCACAATTACCCACCAGCATTACACTCGATGAAATAGCCGGGCATCAAGTGATTGGCATTTGGGATAGCGGACCATTGGGGGATCTTATTTGGAACCGTTTATCAGAAGGTGATATCGAAGTTAATGCAGATATTAAGGTGCAAACCTACTTCATCGCTGCCAGACTCGCGGCTCAAAATATGGGGGTATGTATCATTGATGAATTCACCGCACGTGGAAATCTCAATAACGATGTCGCTATAGCTTCTATTTCACCTGCTTTAAAATTTAATTTAAAATCACTTCACCTTGAAAATAAATCACTATCCCATGTCGCAAACGATTTTCTTTCACTAATCAACGGATTAGCTAACAAAATAAATTAGCTTTATTAGCCATAACCTCTGGTTATGGCTGCCGTAAAAAGGGGTATTTTCATTACCATCCAATAGGCTTTAGCTTAATAGTTATACCACTTGTATTGCCACACATAAGAATATCGAACAACGTGGCAATAGGGCTGAATAACATAACTAAGCTAGGATATTTCAATGAAAATACAAGCACCATATTTATTATTTCTCGGTGATGCCAGCGACGAACTTTCAATTAAAATGGCTAAAGGCGTTGCAGACTGGCGACCAGAGCTTTGCATCGGTGAATACACATTGGAAGGCTGCCTGGTCACTACAGGGCAACCAAGCATGAACATTGCGGCGGCTAAAGCCGCTGGCGCAAAAACCTTTGTACTAAGTTTTGCCAACTCAGGTGGCACCATAGACCCTTCTTGGGTGCCTTACATTATTGAAGCCTTAGAAAATGACATGCATGTTGTAAGTGGTCTGCATCAAAAACTCACTGATATTCCCCAAGTGAAAGCACTTGCCGAGCAACGTGGACTTGATTTAATTGATATTCGCCATCCCACACAAACCTTTAAAACGGGCAATGGCCAAAAGCGCACGGGGAAACGTTTAATTACCGTGGGGACAGATTGCTCTGTAGGCAAAATGTACAGCTCGTTGTGCCTTGAAAAAGGCATGAAAGCGCGTGGCGTTAACGTTGATTTTAGAGCCAGTGGCCAGTGCGGGATCCTAATTGCAGGCGACGGTGTTGCCATTGATTGTGTGGTGGCCGATTTCATTGCTGGCGCTAGCGAATTAATATCACCAGACAATGCTGACGATCATTGGGACATTATTGAAGGTCAGGGCTCACTATCTCACCCTGCCTTTGCGGGTGTCAGTCTGGGATTGCTCCATGGCGCTCAGCCAGACGCGATTGTTATTTGTCATGCTCTCAATAGAACCTCAATGCGCGGCATAAAAAACAAACCTTTGCCAACCATTGAGCAAACTATTGCACTTAATTTAGCCGCCGCGCAGGTGACTAATCCCAATGCAAAAATAGCTGGTGTAACGGTTAATACATCCAGTGTCGATGAGCAACAAGCCATTGATATATGTCGTCAAATAGCGCAACAAGTCGGTTACCCTTGTGTTGATCCTGTTCGTCATGGTGTTGAGCCTATTTTGGAGAATATATTATGAGTCAATTGCGCTGTCGAGTAATCAATCAACAATGGCCACTGGCTAAAGAGTTCAGAATATCACGCGGCGCCAAAACGCAAGCAGACGTTATTGTCGTTGTATTAAGTGACGGCATGCATCAAGGATGGGCAGAATCTGTGCCATACGCCAGATACGGTGAGACCATTGAATCTGTCACCAAGCAAATTAAAGACGTGAGATCCCAATTAACCACAGAGACAACCAATGAAGAATTACTGACGATGCTGCCTGCTGGCGCCGCTCGTAATGCCCTTGATTGTGCCCTGTGGGATCTCATTACTAAACGTCAACAACAGTCGATTTTAAGACTCACTAAACAAACGCCTGAAAAAGCATTAATAACAGCGCAAACACTGAGCATAGACACTATAGAAGCTATGGCTCAGGAGGCTGGTTTAATCAACAAAAGTCCATTAATCAAAGTAAAACTCGATGACCGACTGGTGATTGAACGCATGACGGCAATTCATTTGGCGGCGCCCCAGTCAAAGTTTATTATCGATGCCAATGAAGCTTGGAGTTTTGAGCAATTACAACAATGGTTGCCACAACTTAAATCACTTAATGTCGCACTCATTGAGCAGCCTCTTCCTGCTGGCAATGACGATGAATTATTAGGGTTTAAACCATCGATTCCTTTGTGCGCTGATGAGTCTTGCCATACGAGTCATGGTTTAGACCTGCTCAAAGGCAAATATCAAGCCATTAACATTAAGCTTGATAAAACCGGTGGCTTAACAGATGCACTCAAATTACTCGAAAAAGCCACAGAAGCTGGGTTCATTATTATGACGGGTTGTATGGTCGGCACATCCCTCGCTATGGCACCAGCGTTTATTATTGCTCAACATGCCCAATTTGTGGATCTAGATGGCCCAATTCTATTAGCCAAAGACCGTAAATTCCCCTTCACGTTTAACAACGGCAATATGAAACACTCACCTTGTCAGTTGTGGGGCGGTACCAATAATTACCTCAATAAAGAGCTTAATTATCTGACTCAGTTTATGTAATCTTTGCAGCAAAAAATCAGCTTATTGCAACGATCAATTCTAGCGGTAGTGAATCTAATGATGTGCTCATTAGATTCATTTTTTTAATTGAATATTGCGTACGCACACCAGTTACTTTTCTTTGCTTCGCCAAAGAAAAGTAACCAAAAGAAAGGCGCCCCGAAAGTTTATCGCTAATCTTAAATGATAAATTGTCTTTCAATATCGTATTAAATCCGCATCCCTGCGGTAAATACTAAAAAATCATCCCTGATTTTTTCATTGGCCAATTTATAATTTAAGGCGATAAAAGACGGGAACAGCCGCGCTTCAGAGATATAATTATCCTTAAATCATAAGTATTAGCTATGAATAAACAACCTTTTTTGTCTGCTGTTTAGATTAAAGCGTCGTATTCACGTTACTTAAAACTTAATGTCACTCCATCTTGCTTAGTCAATGGGCGATTAAACTCAATGAATGACGATTGATTAACTAATTCATCATTTAAAGGTTTCACTTTAAGCTCATTAAAAGCACTGTTCCACTGAATAAACGAAAGATCATCCACATAAACAGCATGGGTTGATTGGCCAGAATTTTCAAACTCCACTAAAATACGAATGCTACGATAACCAACGCGCGGCGTATTAAACTCGGTGTTTAGGGCAACCCAATCTTGCTTTCCTGACAATTTATATTCACCAATAAGATGTTTTGTGCCATGAGTTAGTGCCTCATTTAACTTGTCACGCTTTTTACGTCCCTGCCAATACACACGAACGTTAGTCGCTGACTTCGCATGCAAATTAAAACTAACAGTAGCAGGGTTGCCACCACGGTATACGCGTCTAAAGTTAGTCATGCCCAAGGTATCACTGCCCTGAGGCATTAACACGGATTTCATCGATTTCTCACCGCTCATCGATTGCTCTGATGATAACGAAAAGTTATTTTGATCGATGTTCCAGCCTCGTTCGTTACTAGAAAATAAATCAAAGCTTTCAAAAGCAGAGCCATTGACTAAGTTGGTCCCTAATCGATACGCCAACGACTTACTGTCATTTTGGCTAGCTAGGCTATTAAGCTGTTTATTCCATAGCGAGGTAGGCAATGGGAATATCGATTGTGACGGCTTAGTACTTACTAATTTAACTATCGATTGTTCTTGTTCAACTTGCTGTGCTTGGTTAGCCACAATAACCCCGTGGCCACCTGATATACCAATATTAACACCACGTTTTTTAGACAGTGTTGATAAGCGCTTTAAGACATTACTACGCTGTAGTCCCGTCGCTGGGGTTGGCTTATAGCCTTTAAGATAAATAGGTACTATTTCGGCCCGATGAAACTTCTCGCCATCCATCCAGACATTTAAAACAAATGAATGAGGCGTGGCGTAAAAGTATTGGTCAAAAATAAAGTTGCCCATTGAATAGGCAATCAATTTACCTTTATAGAGTTCAAAACCTTGAGTTACATGCGGATGATGCGCGATAACCAAATCAGCGCCAACATCAATGGCCGCTTTAAGACGCTGCTCAGTCATTATGGTCGGTTCACTCGCATACTCTTGACTGCCGTGATATTGCACAATGCTAGCGCGCTTTAATGCAGACTCTCTTTTTACTGTATCAGTAATATTTTTAAGCGAACCAAAAGCGGCGCCGCCTTTATTCAAACCCGCGGTCTGATTTGGCGAAACCCTACCTTCCCAGCCCACAAAACCTAGCATTGAAAATGGCGTGTCATTAAGTGTAATTCGGTGGGCTTTAAGCGCCTGTTGTTGATTAAGACCTGCACCAGAAAATGTAATAGGACTATCCTTTAGAGCATCAATGGTTGAAATGAGCCCTTCGTCTAAGTAATCATAAGTATGATTATTACCAAGGGTTACATAATCTATGCCCGCCCAGGCTAATGCATTAAGGGTTTGTGACGGGGAAAAAAAGGTCACTGATTTAGGCGCACGCTCTTTAGGTTGGTCTTCACCTATTTGCGTTTCTAAATTTACGGCAGAATAATCAGCCAAAGACATATATGGTTTTATATGACGAACTACCCCTTTTGTATCTTCACGTTCATTGCCTTTATTAATTAAAACGCTGTTATTAAATTTGGGCGTGAAATAACGTCTGTCCATCATCACGTCACCGCCGAATGACAACATAGTGCGACCTTTGACTTTTTCAACCAAAGTTATTGCATTGAGAGTGAGCTTTTCTTGATTTAAACTCGTTAGTTCATAATGACTAAATGTTTGCACACCTGCATAAAAGCCATTTTTAGATAAACTTAATTGATAAACATCGTTGGGGGCTAACGATAAAGTAAAATATCCTTGTTCATTCGTTGTAAAGACCTTCCCTTTAACAGAGACAGACACACCAGCAAGTCCCTTATTAGACTCATCTACAATCTTGCCTTGCAGTGGCAATGTTGGAGATGCAGCATATAAAAAATTACAGCTTAGCATTGATAATAAAACGACAAACAGCCTCATACTTTCTACCCTTCAGTTAATAAGTTTTTAATTAGAAATTATAAACGCTATCACTTATCACTAAGCACAACCAATATAAAACTAGCACCTCCCCATAACCTAACGCTATACCTAACAGAGAAGCTCAATAGAGCAGCTTATTACGAGTCAAATGGAAACAATAGTTTTACTTTAACCCTATTAATCAACGAATATATTTAAGTTAAAGTAGCTCCATCGTTCGAAACCAGAACACAATAATTATGGAGTCAACAATGAAAATAGTCGCCTTAGCCGCCAGCAATAGCTCTCAGTCAATTAACAAAAAATTAGCCACTTATACGGCCAATTTAGCGGATAACGCCACTGTTGAAGTGCTCGATATAAACGATTTTGAAATGCCTATTTTCAGTGAAGACAGAGAAAAAGTCATTGGCCACCACGAATTGGCCATTGCCTTCTTTAATAAATTAAAGGACAGCGACGCCATTGTTATTTCTTTTGCTGAACATAATGGTTCATATAGCGCCGCTTATAAGAATTTATTTGACTGGACCACACGCTACAACCGCGAAGTATTTCAGAACAAACCAATGATTTTACTCTCGACTTCACCGGGTCCTGGCGGCGCAGGCAATGTATTAAAAGCCGCTACAGACAGTGCACCGTTTTTTGCTGGCAACGTGGTTGCAAGCATTTCAGTACCGAGTTTTTATGATAACTATAATGCTGATGCCGCAGAAATAACTAACGCTGACATTAAAGCGTCACTTCAAAGTGCAGTTAATAAATTGTAATTAGAAAAACGTTGGCATGATGATTTTATTGTCTTTATAAGATCATCATCTACGAATGAAAATTATCGTTTTTATGCTAAATGCTCTGTTAATGACAGTGAAGGAAATATCACTGACTCATCAGTAAGAACACAGCCCTAGTGATCAAGTAAATTTAGTTGACCACTACATATTATGCACAAGAAACTACGGCGTACGCACCGATTAATGACGTGATAATAAGACGTGGCGGTTAAATCAATGAGTTCATGGCGAGCGCGTGTCATATAAATACCTAATACCTTGATGAGGTATTGATAGATTAGCAGGGAATGAATTTATCGCTTATTATTAAGCCAAGTAATCAATGATATTTTTGTGCCTGTCCCATTATTGTCTATGTTTGTGCCTGTCCCATTGTTGATTGGGATTTTGTTTCATAGTGCGATTATTGCAAATTGATGAACGCCTGAATATAAAAATATCTAAGTGTTTACATTAAGTCATTATTTATCAATAATAATTTTTTGACTGTCCCATCTTTGTCTTTGGTGCATTAGAAAGTCTCATACTTAAACACAATGCTAAACGCGCTTTTTTATAAAGGATCTTGAAATGAGCAACGTAAAACCTAACCAGCCAATTAGATCTATTAATAATACTAAATTTAATATCACTATTGGCGGTCAGACAACAGAAATGGATTTTGGTTTTTCATTCTCTGCTGGTGAAATACTATTTAAAGAAAATAAGATTTGTTTGTTTCAGGATGATTACGAGTTAAACCAACCACTATTGGGGAAGATGTTTGACCTAAAAGGGAAATTAATATGTGATATTCCTTTCCCTAAATCGCCATATCCATCTCACGTTAAGATAGTTTTTCATTGGTGCGCATATCATGAGGGGGATATACATCTCGATTTTGGTACAGATAATACTAGCAATCCTGACTTCGGCATTAGGTATTATATTAGTAATAATACCTTTGGCTCTCCTCACCCAACTAGATAATATATTCAGACCTAAACTTCGTGCCATTTCAAAAAATATTCGAGTGTATTCTCTTGCATAAATTGTTTAGAAAATTCTCCTGAATTAGTTTGAGCGATATTCTCTACAAAACAAGTAAATAACGCATCTGACAATTCCGAATTCTTACGTATAGATTCATATTCAATAAATTTAAACAATATGACAAGTGAGCGTTCATTTAACTTAGCAGCATTATCCGACTCATAAAAATAATGAGAAAATTGAGCCGAGACTCCAGATGCGGAATAACTACCATCATCATCTACAAAATAATTATCATCGGAATGCCAATAATTTTCAAATTCAGGGAAGTTTGAAGTTAAAAACTGTAATAGATCCTGAGCTGTAGTAATCATTTATTGCTTTTCCCTGTCGATGCGTTAGTTAGATCCTTCAACATTTCTACTGCTGCACTTCGATCAGATAATGACGCGTTAGGGTTTTTATTTAACCAATTATTCAATGCTTTTTTATAGTCTGGTATTTTCTTATTTAAATGATCTTTACCATTTAATAGTTCACCTGTTTTATTCTCCCATCGAGCCGCATCTGCTGTACTACCAGTACCTATTGGGCTCGATGTTTTATCACCTTTGTAGATATCATTAACTATATTATTTAATTTTTTATCATCTACCACTGGGCGTTTAAAGCTTCCTGCGTAATCGCTGCCCTCTTGGTAACCATATTGATTTCTACTGTCTATAGTTCTCTTGGAAACAACATCAGGATTATAATCATCCCCGTCAATTGCAGGTTTACCACCACTACGAACTTGCTTGTCAGTATTATCTTTACTAGTACTGTTGAGCGAACTATCCGTTGAATCAGTCCCTTTCTTGACCGACTGATTTACAGTTCCTTTAGATGATGTTATCGGTTCAACAGTGGTAATTCAGGACAGGCATGAATTTATCATTGAAATAGCAAGTAATTCTCACTTTACAAACCCTAAGTACCATATAATTAAGATAGTTAAAATAAAAAAACATCCCAATACTTGTTCTATTGAAAGTTAACTTATTTGACGGGATAGATTGATAGTAATATTCCAATCGCATTCAAATTAAGATGGTAAACTCTTTGTTAATGAAACAAAAAATCTTATTAATATTTTTGTGTTTGTCCTTTATTTTTTTAATTTTATGGGTTTACTATATTTCGTTTAATTGGCACATTCTAAAAACTTATCCGGTAAACTTATACTCATTAAATATGCCCAGCCTCGCTCACCAACTAATATATACATGTCATCATTTTCGACAATAGTTCCATATAAAATTCTTGAACGACTTAGAACCCTTGATACATGTCCTTCAAATCTCTGTATTTCTTTTAAGATAACATCTTTTTCTCTAATAATTTTATAAAGAATCGAGCCTTTCTTTTTTCCATTAGCTTCATCCTCTTTCAAATTATTCTCTACCACGTAAATAGAACTTCCATGGCGGAAAACAGATGAAAAATCACCCCTTTTAATCAAAATATCTTTAGAGGTTGAGTTATCATGAATAAACAGTCCTGCTCCGTGATTTTTATCATATCCCTGCCATATGTAACCATTTTTCTCCGTAACATAGGAGAACGGTAATCTATCGATTAATTTGTATGGAATATAGCTCTTCTCATCATTATATACAGGTAAAGCTATTTTTCTTGATCCTAAATTAAATGTAGAATAATAATTACTATTCCCCGGCAGCACACCATATACTTTGCAAAACTGTTGGTCGTTTGCAAAACTGTTGGTCGCTTGCAAAGCTATGGTTACTGAAAAAAATGTTAAGAATATATATTTCATCATAAACCTCAATATTTATCTAATGAATACGTTTTATATACCATTCTCGGATTCGGATCATATTGTTTTGCTCCCAAACGATAAATCGAGCGCTGCTTCATTGTTATATTTTTTTTCCATTGCAAGCCTTTCATACTTACTTAGAAAGTTATGGTAATTCAAGGACAGGCATGAATTTCTTATTGAAATAATAACCTAATTTCCATTAAAAATATCATTAATGCTCGCCTATCAACACTAGATAACGGCTAAAAAATAATAGATTATCGAATATTATTAATGAGAGCGTTGAAACTAATGAGCATGCTTATTAACAGACACAACTAGTCCGTTAACGCTTATCTAGCATCGCTTTAAATATTATTAATGGGATTATTTAGTCGTCAACCAACGCCTTTACACCAACTCGGATAAAAAACGGACAGGCATAAATTTCTTATTGAAATAATAACCTAATTTCCATTAAAAATATCATTAATGCTCGCCTATCAACACTATATAACGGCTAAAACATAATAGATTATCGAATATTATTAATGAGAGCGTTGAAATTAATAAAAAGAAAAACCGGACAGGCATAAATTTCTTATTGAAATAATAACCTAATTTCCATTAAAAATATCATTAATGCTCGCCTATCAACACTAGATAACGGCTAAAACATAATAGATTATCGAATATTATTAATGAGAGCGTTGAAATTAATAAGCATGCTTATAAACAGACACAACTAGTCCGTTAACGCTTATGTAGCATAACTATAAATATTCTTAATGGGATTATTTAGTCGTCAACCAACGCCTTTACACCAGCTCATTCCGTGGTTGTGTGCATAATGACGTAATTGATGTTCATTGCCTACAAAGCTTCCATACTGACGCCTGAATTCTTTGACCGTTGTTAGCCAATCATCTTGCTCAAGACCAATAATACCGAGCAACTTTGGCTGTTTTGAATCAATATGTCCTCGTTTCTTAGGGTCTATATGTCGACCACTCCAATCTACGAGTTCAAAATAGTCTCGATAACTAAACGGCAATGCATGGGAATCAACAACGCCAGAAAATGGCAGTAAGGCATGTGGTTGTGCGGACGTTGTATATTCTTTATGTGGATTGTTTTTACCGTGTGTGTACGCATTATATTGTATCAAACGCTCTTTAATTGATGTGAAGTCACTTTCTTGTACATTCTTTGCTATGCCGGCTCTAACTGGATTTAAGTCAACATAGGCCATGCAACTAAGCAGCGCGGTTTCATCCAATAACGCTTGTGACTTGAATCTACCTTCCCAGAACTTGCCAGTGCAATTGTCTTCTTTATTGGCTTGACGAGATATATCTTCATTCAAACACTTCATGAACCACGATATATCATAAAGTCGTGCGCGCCATAGTTCGCTTAAGGATTCTACCGCCTTAAAATGCGCTGTAGAAATCTCATCGCCAGCTAAATAACGGTCCACCAACAAATGACCATTGAACAGCTGATACCAACGTGCAATAACTTCATCCATCGACCAACTATCAGCGCTAACTTTATCGACTTGTAGCACCAGATGATAATGTTATGTGAAGTAAAAACTTATGTGAAGTTTACATTTTGTTCTCCTATTATTGTTAGTGTTCCCGTCGTTTTTTCATTCTTTAGCTTCACATAATTTAGTCCTTTGATTAAGGTCATCCAGCCATT
>Ga0209395_1004438_pt1 | contig 16478 bp, 14 predicted proteins | sample GOMGulsemesocosm_3_FD_184635 | JGI IMG/M metagenome (GOLD analysis project Ga0209395, IMG submission 184635) | Methane-oxidizing microbial communities from mesocosms in the Gulf of Mexico - GOM9D Gulf of Mexico (SPAdes) (version 2) | ecosystem: Environmental > Aquatic > Marine > Cold seeps... | reverse complement strand
AATTGTAATGGAGCCAGGTTTTCCTTCTCATGCGCTGGTAGGTTACTGGGCGAATAGCGTCACACGTGCAACCAGTGGTCTTGGCCGTCGTGTATGCCCGGGTCGACTTATCGATGTTGCTGATGAGTTTGATGTCGTGATGGTAAGAGGTGCAAGTGCGTCATCGGATGGAGCAATAGCATTCGCTCCTGCAGACAGGTATGACCCTTATGCTGGATTTTCCGCTACAATCAGACCTTATTTACCGGCTTACTTTGCTGAATTATATTGTGATGCAGTAGATCCAGATCTCTTAAAGCAAGATATAGCAGCCCTGCAAGCCAAAGGGAAAAAAGTATTGATGTCTGTACGTGGTGGCAACTCTTTGCGCACAGATCAAAAAGCAAGCCTATTTGTTGACTCTGTGACTCAACAAATTAATCAATGGGGTTTTGATGGCATAGAGCTAAGTGGTTCAGGCAGCACCAGCCATTCGCCAAAACTTGCCGGTGCATTACGTAGCATCCACGATAACTTTAACGATGAAGCTTTTCTGACGTTCACAGTACTGCATAATTCCTCCAACATCTCTATCGTTGATGAGGTTCGGGATATAACTGATCTGGTTGTGATAAAAGACATTTTACGTGGTACTACTGTTGTTAGCAGTGATCTAGAGCCTTACTACGATCTGACAGATGCACAGCTAAAAGCAACTATCGATCTTTCCTTAAATACTACTGAGGAGTTGGTATCTCGAGTGCGTCGTTACATTGATGGATTTACTTCAGCTGATGGCACCTTTGTTCCAGGCCTGCGCCCTGATCAATTAGCAATTTCTATTTCTGCAGGAGAGAAAGGCAGAAGAGCCGTACGACCTAGCAGTAGCAAGAGTCACAATATCTCATCTAATTTACAGTGCTTACATGATGGTGGCACGATCAGAGAGTGTGGCGCATTCCTTTACGACATCGCTTCAGTTAAAGTCGTTAATGATGCAGTAAATTGTATTACTAAAGGCCAGGACTGTAACGGAGCGGATGCTGGCGGCACCTACCCAAGCTTTAATGGCGTTGTTATAGAGAATACTGAAGATGATCAGCGCAGAAATAGCAGACTTGCTAAGCCATTAGATAAAACATTAGAGTCACTATAAGTTATCAAGCTAATAACGCAAATTGTAATAGGCAAACTAACTAATAGAAAATGGTAATAATAAGCAGGCTCGGCTGATAACTCAGCCTGCTTTTCCCCTCTACTTCTTTGTTTAGCCTTATTGGCTAGCGCTCTGTTTAGTGAAAACACCATGAGATCGATTGAAGTTTGCTCGGTGCTTAGCTACCAAGGCCACTAAGTAAACAATTTTTGAAATGACTCAGTTCTATTTAGCTACATTAATTCTATGAGCATCCAGCCTTTAAATACCTTAATACTTTTGCAGCGCAAATTGTGTTCAGGTATCACTAGGTAATAACTAAAGCCGTTTATTTTCCTGTCGTTTTTGGTAATGTTGTAATTAACTAACCTTGCTCAATGGCAAATGGTCAGGGTGTCCGTGCGTAATAATCACGGCAATGAGTGGTTTATTCAGCTTGTCTATCTGCTCACGCAACAAACGCGCATCAAAATTAATCATCAACGTATCCACAACAAGCAAGCCATTTTGTGCTTCAATAATATAAGCATTTGTAAAAAAGCTTCGCTCATTTGAAGTGAGCATATGAATAACATAGCCCTCATTATTGTAGTCGTAATGGTGTTAGCTCATCTTATTTTTCCATCATTCATCTATTGGGTACATTATTGGTAAGTACACCCGCTTAAGCGTCAAAGAAATCCAGTTTTAAATCAATTTCAGTGCCTAACCAGTAAGCATACTCAGTATGATCTTGTAGATTGTTTTGCGTTAATGCATGCACCAACACAGATAAGCCTTGACGATGAGCATCAAGCCACGCAATAAATGCGTCAAAGTCAGTTGCTGAAAAAGTTATTTGGCAACTCCATTTAGGATGAGGCCCCACAGGGGTTTGATGCACCCTGCCCACCTGCAAAGAAAATAAACGCCCCGCCTCTTTACATAAATCTGACGCAAACGGCAGCGTCTCTTGTTCAAAATACACGTGGGCATGATAATGATCATGGTTATTCACTGGTGGTTTGAAAGTATTCATATCATTTCCTTTTACATCGAACGCATCAAGCTAAATTGAGAGAAGCATTTCATGAGCGCGGGCTAAAGTGGCAGACTCATCTTGACCAATGCCACTACTATCGATAATCGAGATATCTTTAATACCAATAAAACTAAATACGTGGCGTATATAAACAGAGATAAAATCTAGCTCAGTGCCTAATTTAGTTCCCCCAGAAGCGATAACAATATATGCCTTTTTATTGTTCAATAATCCAATTGGGCCATTATCGGTATAGCGAAAAGTTAATTTAGACCTTACCACTTGGTCAACCCACGCTTTAAAAGCAGCGGGAACACCAAAATTGTAGATAGGAAGACCAATAACAATAAGGTCAGCCTTATTTAATTCATCCACCAATATATCCGAAGTCGCTAATGCTTTATGTTGCTCAACCGTGCGTTTCTCTACTGCAGTAAAATTAGCATTTATCCACTGCTCATCAATAAAATCAATGCCATCAGCCAAATCACGCGTGGTGACTTGAGCATTTTCCGTTTTGTTAAGCGCTGCTAAATCCGATGCCTGCCCTGTAAGGTGTTGAATTAATTTATCGGTTAAATCTCGGCTATAAGAGCCATTTTTTCTCATGCTGGTGTCCAGCCTTAAAATATTTTTATTCATTTTCATCTCCACTGTTACATTGATAGCAATAAAATTTAGAAAGTACGCAAGTATTACTTCGGAAAATATCCGCTAGCACGGCATGAATTGAGGAGATAGTGACTACCACTTCAAGACGCCCGATATAGCTAGCGGATATTTAACCAGTAAGACCAGCCATCTATTTATTCCTTTGCTATGGTCCCCCTAAAAAATGCAAAAACCCGCCAAAACCGCTTAAGTAGGTGCTCTCTGTTAAGACAAGAGTGGGTTTATATTGGTGCCACCATCTATATTGTATTCCCCACCGGTAATGAATGAAGCGTCATCGGATGCTAAGAAAGTCACCAGTTTTGCAATATCCTGTGGTTGGCCAAAGCGTTTAAGTGGAATTCTATTTTGCATCGCCGTAGAGAAGTCATTTAATTGCGCTTCTGGCATACCTGTTTTCCCAAAAATAGGGGTGTAGGTTGGCCCCGGATTGACCGCATTAACACGTATATTTCTTGGCGCAAGTTCCGTTGCAGCGGTTCTTGTATATGAATTTAACGCCGCTTTAGAAGCCCCATAAATCGCCGTATTTGGCATGCCTGTATAAGCATTAATAGAAGAAAGGTTAATAATTGAGCCACCGTCATTAATAATCGGTAAAAACTTTTCTGTGGTAAATACTGCACCTTTAAAGTTAATGCCCATCTGTGTATCAAACATCTCCTCGCTGTTTTGCCCTATTGGCGCAGGGCTGAAAATACCCGCATTAACAAACAACACATCGATATTTCCATAGTCACGTTTAACCTGCGCAACCAAAGAATCAATCGCAGACAAATCAATAACGTCAGCAACAATGCCTTTAACGGCTAACTCATCAGCCGCAGTAGCGACCTTCTTTGCTGAGCGGCCGGTAATAATGACAGTTGCGCCAGCAGCTTTGAAATATTCAGCAGTTGCATAACCAATACCACTATTACCACCCGTTACTACTGCAATTTTTCCCGTTAAATCATTCATTGTGTATTCCCTTTTGCATTAATATTAAAACCCAATTCTGAACCGATCGGTCCAGACGTTGACAATTTAAACCGAACGGTTCAGAATTACAACTGTTAATTTAATTAATTAAGGAAATTATTATGGCAGCTGGTCGTCATCGAAACTTTGAAAAAGAAAAAACACTTGAAAAAGCCATGCTGGTATTTTGGAAGAATGGCTATCCAGGCACCTCGTTAACTGATCTCACCAATGCGATGGGTATTAATAAGTCGAGCCTATATGCCACTTTTGGTAATAAAGAAAAGGTGTTTAATCAAGCAATTGAGTTTTATCTCAATAAGCATGGTGTAGTGCATTCAGGCGAGTTGTTTAAAAAAGGTGTAAATCTAAAGCAGCGAATCAAAAACTTCTTAGTGTCGATTAGCGAAATGCTCACTAATCCTGACTTACCCAAAGGTTGCTTAATTTGTCACTCTACTGCTGAAATAGCAGGATCTTGTTTGCCTGAGGATTCAGCCGACAACATTAATGCCATCAATCAGCAAAGCATTGATACGTTAACTGAGTTTTTTGAAAAAGAGCAGCAAAATGGTCATTTAGCGAAAGGGGTGGCTGCAGAGACAGTGGCGAACTACCTGTTAACATTACAATTTGGTTTAGCTATTTCAGCGAGGAACGGCAGTAATAAAGAACAACTTGAAGCGATCATAAACTTCTCAATCGTACAGTTTGATTGATAAATTTATGTAAAAACATTGTTGATGGAGGGGTGTTTCGCTCTTAGGCAAGAGCGACACCTTTACCTTGTTCAAAAACATTAATGCACAAAATATCCCACATTGTGGGCTATTTACAGCTAGTAAATTAGAAAGTACTAACCAATTAAATCTTCTAAAAACGATTTATATAATTGCGCTTCACGCAACGTAACTATCAATTCCATGACTTTGCTTTCTAGGGCTTGTGAATGCTCATCTAAGTCTTCTGGTACGCTTTTATTTACTTTTTGTTTTAACTCTTCAATCGAAGCTTTGATTGAAACCAATGCCTTATTGCTTTCTTCTAAACGCTGACTGTATTTAATAATTACTGCTTTAATGTCCATAAATATGCTCTACAAATACGGTTAATCTTTATGATGGTTTCTGTTGGCTATAACGAAGCCACGCAAACATAATATCATGCCAGTTGTAGACACACCTATTGCTGTCGATAACTTAAACATGTGGTGGTTAAGTGATTTTAAGCATTAATTTAGAGTTAAATCATTCACTTTCTTATCTCGCTTCGTGCCCACAGCGAGTTAGAGCAAGCATGACGAATGAAAAGGTAAAAAGAAAGACCAGCCCTTCGCTCTTTCTCTTATTGGCTAAAAATACCTATCATTTCTGTGGCCAAATTTGTGAGAAAAACGAATATTTTCTCACAAAAAAGGTGAAATAGACTTTAATTGGCATTTAACACATTGTTATTTAATAACTTAAATTAAAATCAACAAGTTACATTAAGTAGAGGCTTAGAATTTCTCAGCCGTAGGCTTCTTTCCGTTAATAATTGCTGTAGGTGGGGTCTAACAAAAATAATAGCCACAAAAAAAGCAAATACTAAGGAAAATAGGTATGCACCAATAAAATCTGCATAGGATAGTTGCAATGCAAGAATACGTGCCGCACCGATAAGTGATGCAAATAACCATGATACACCACTGATAGCGCCAAATATCGAGCATAATAATGCACTGTAACTGTTGGGCTTTTGCATTAGGGGGAAGGCAATGTAATGTAATGTAAAGCCGTTCATGGTTAATAACATGACCACAGTGATTTTTGCCATTAATTTACCATTGCTCAATAATAATGAGATGTCTGAGCCGACACTCATAAAAATTAATATTGAGCCAGTTATCCATAAAATGAATAACAGAGTGGATAATAACTTACCTGTTTTTTTTATCTCTGCTAGGGGCAGTTTAGTTACTTTTAACAGGTGATAATCTTTCTTGATGACTTCAACAACTGCAAATGCAAAAGTAAACAAGTGTATAAATACCAATATCTGGCGAAGTGATGCGTTTAGAAGATCCATTTTTTATATCCTTATAATAAAATGACGTAACAAATACTGTGGAATGTAGGGCTCATTTCCTTATGGTAATTTTAATATGGAGGGGTTTAGCGGTTCTATAAATATACAATCATTGCTACTAGTATTATTTTCATGCACTGATAACAGCCCTAAGAAAACGCTATTTAATAGAGTCCCACTGAATATATTCGATTTCATTTTAATTCCTTTTTATAAGTTTCAATAAGTAATACGCTATTGAATTAAAAAAGTTGCGCTAAAAATAAAATATTTTTTAATATCAGTGGTAAGCAACTTGTACGCCCTTATATGATAATTTTCCCATTAAAATATCCCTTTAATTAATGGCATGATGGTGACTGCATGCTGGTACTTTAAATGCTAAATGTCACAAAAATTTCACGGCAATAAAACGATTTACTCACAAAATAATTTTGTCCGGTGATTTAACTGCTAAGCCGTGATGCTTCAAGATGATCTTTGAATTAACTATTTGCAATTATCCAAGAGACATGATTCTTGACGGTATCACTTACGAACTTGATTCAAATGCTTCTATGTTTAAGGCACGAGTTGCAAATTCTTTAAGTTAAAGAAAGACATGATGTAGCGAGGTTCGGGATATAACAAACGGTAGCGATTTGCCCTATCTTTTAGATGTAAAAATTTAGTGAGGAGTAAAAGGTTTCAGTAGTTGCGGAACTGGTAGGTGCGATAAATTTAGGTTCAGATACCTCTTAGGTAAGCACAAGATGAAAGAGCTCAATTTCCCTCTCCAACCATTAATTTATAGGGCAAATCGTTATTTACAACACCCAAGACTATTATGATTAAACAATTTTGCTGATTAGCGCCACTTGGTAGCGTAACTGGCTTGGGACCAGGTATCAGAGGTTCCCCCCCTCTTAAAGACCGTTCTGGCACGCCATAAGGGCTTTATAAATCGCGCTTTGACCTAAAGCAGTCACCAGCTAAGATTAGAACACTAAGGCAATACAGTCGATTAGACTCTTACCCTAAAAGAAGTGGAGAACATGGCAAATAAAGGAAACAGAAAAACACAAATGCTAGCCCAATATACGCGCCTAAAACACCTTTTTAAGGCCTGTAGCTCAACACTTCTAGCAGGATTAGCCATCATAAGACTGTTATCTTCAACATCCTGGACAGCGACGTTATTAGCACCTTTCATGATCTAAGATTTCGCACAACAGAAAAATTACAATAGCCTATAATTATTCAAAACAAATTAGTTTGAATACCAAACATCAAGAACATGCGATAAAACATAATAAGTGCGTGACAAAAGAGAGAATACTGGATGAATTTAAATAAACTCTACATCTCCTCCACAATACAATTACTCACGCCACCTATTATTATTGCCACCATACCTATCATAATTGTACTGTTATTAGAGCTTTGGGCTGAGAATCATCATGTTCAAGAGTTAAAATACAGCTTCGAAAAACTGACTAAACAAGCAGACAAACAAACACTTATTATTGACCAAGAGTTGCTTGCGTCCAATAAACAATTTCAAGACTGTAACAATGATTTTTTGCAATATTTACGTAAACTCGAGTCGCAATTCCCAGCCGTTATTGATGTTTATATTTTAAACCAGAACGCAGAAGTCATATGTGCAAATGACAAATTACTCATTGATATCAGCTCAGTTGAATTCAAGACAGACCCATCAGCTGCGCAGGTAAAACGCCTCAATGACAAAATCATCTATTCTCTCTATGATCAACAAAAACAGGTATTCACTGTTTGGATAATTTCAGTTAAATATGTTTGGGCATTTAGTCGCTTATTGGATCATGGTGATTACTGGTTAGAGCGACTTTACAAGCAGCAGACTATTCTTATCAGTAACCAAGATCATTTTGTAAAACAAAACGATAATAAATTATTTGCCAAACAACGAAGTGGTTTTCAACAAACTAGCTACCAGTCTAAACACAATAGCGACATTCAAATTAACCTCTATTTCAAAGGAATGAACATCACGAACCTCGGTATAATGGCGAAGACTCGCGTATTAATTATTTCTATTAGCGCTTTATTAATCGCCTGTATTTATTACCGAAAAACCAAAAATAAACTTGCTACACAAATTAAATTTGCAGTGATAAATCATGAATTTTCTGCTAATTTTCAACCAATTGTAAACCTTAATAATAATCACTGGGTGGGCGGTGAAGCGCTAATTCGTTGGCATAAAAACAATAAAATCTATAAATACCCAGATCAATTTATTCCCTTTGCCGAAAAAAACAATCTTGCTCACTATTTTCATGACATCTGTACCGACAATTGTATTCAACTGTTAAAACGGTTAGTACCTTTGCATGAATCATTTTTTATCAGCATAAATTTTTCACCTAATGACCTTAATGCAGCACAAATATTGCAGATCACTGAAAAACTAAAATCTGAAAACCTCACCAAGCACTTTGAAGCAGAAATAACTGAGCGAGGTATATCAGAGTCAAAATCAAGTGAATTTACAAAATTGGTAGAGTTACTTGCCATTCAAGGAGTCAAAGTATCACTAGATGATTTTGGCACAGGACAATCTGGATTAAGTTATATCAATTCATTACATTTCGATAAAATAAAAATTGATAAACGCTTCGTCCAGGCAATCAACACTGACACTATAGACTTCCACATTTTGACCACGATTATTGACCTAGCAACAAAATTAAATGTTTCGCTTGTGGCAGAAGGCATCGAGACAGAACAACAAAAGCAGTGGTTAATTAAACATGGCGTTATTCTCGGCCAAGGTTGGTTATTCTCTCGAGACCTGAGTGAAAAACAGTTTATAAAGCAGTATTTTGCTAAAAAATTAGAAAACTAAAAAAGGGATTTATAAAAGCACCTGCCGAGCGATGGGCTGTGTATTGTAGTTTTAGAGCGTAGTGTTAAGCAATTATACCTTATTAGATCACTTATTATTAAAAACATACTGCGATATAAAATATATCCCCCCAATCATTAAACACTCATCTTTTATAATAAACATACATGCGCAAATTATGACTAAGCATATGTCTCCCCCCGTGCATTAAAAATAGAAATGAAAAACAATCGCTGCTCAAAAAACAGACTAACGCTCATTTTTTGGTCGAAATATTTGCACCTAACTGATTGATTTGCGACTATGTATATGAGGTATATTTTATATAAATGTATCTTAAAGTGGGCCGATCCCATCGGATTCAATGACCAAGGATTGGCATTAATCTAGCGTCGCTGTTAACGCAGACGCTAAACTTCATCTAATAGAAAGGAATCTTTAATGAATAACAGAATAAGAAATACCCTTATATTATCGGCACTACTCGCCTCACAGAGTGCCTTCGCTACAGCGCCAGGTACGCCAGTGATAAGCTGGATGCCCAACTCCTACGATAGTGGTGATGCCCTGCAGGTAAAATGGAATATGTGGTGGGGTAAAAATGCAACCAGCTGGCAACTAATCGATAATGACACCCCAATATGTAACGCAGAATTAATCGCTAACGGCAATAACGCTCAAACTGGAAAGTGTAGCGCCAATTATACTCCAGGTACACATAAGCTAATTGTTAAACTATGTAATAGCAATGGTTGTACTAGTAGCACAGCGAGCACGATTTCAGTTGCCGGCGGTGTCGCAAATATTAAACCAACCGTTGAATTAACTGTACCAGTCGTTGCAATCGTAAACAATGAAGTACAACTTAAAGCTATAGCAACAGATGTTGATGGCAATATCAGCAGCGTCGTTTTTTATCAAGGCACCACATTATTAGGCACAGATAACAGCGCTCCTTACAGTTTTAGTTATACACCAACTCAGATTGGTACTGCAGAATTTAGCGCCGTTGCTACTGACAACTTAGCCGCACAAGCAAGTGCTAACGCTAGCCTCAAGGTGATTGAAGATGGTGGCAATGAACTACCGGACGGTGAGAGACTGATACTGTCACGCCTACCATTACAGATCAATTTAGACCAAACAAAAAGCAAAAGTTATCTATTCGATGAAGAAATAAGCAAGGTCACTTCACGTAAAAATGGTCAGCTCAGTAGCTGGAAAGTCGATGGCCAGAGCGTGACTATCAACGGAGAATTAGCGGGTCGTACTGGTCTAAAAATCACTACAGAAGCTGGTGATCATTATTATATGGGACTGCGCATCAATCATGCAGATGGATCTATGCCTGGCTTGCCTAAATACCTTTCTGTGGGTTCAGTTTCTGAAGATACGCCTAACGATTTAGATTTCTGGAAAGATATAGACGGCGATCTAACCAATAAAAATATGGATATCCGCTATGTCTACATTAACGGAGGTCCATCAGGTGACAACTTTCAGCAAGGTTGGCAGACGTGGAGTAAACTTCGCGCGGGTCGTTTTGCTAAAGAGAGCATTCGCTTCGGTTTAGTACCATTTTATGTGTATTACAATATACCGGCAGGTAGCGAAGACTTTAACATCGACCTTCAGCATGCGCGCGATCCTTTGTATATGAATGATTACTTTCAAGATCTTAATACCTTCATGGAAGAAGCGCAGACAGAGCTAAAAGGCGAACTCTATGGCATTATTTTGGAGCCAGACTTTTTAGGTTATATGCAACAAGGTGGTGTCAGTAACCTTGGCACAAACGATCCAACCAAAATCAGTTCAGCAGTAGCTGAGACAGAGATTGCAACAGGCATCGGTAGTATTCGTACTATGGTTGAACGTATCAATAAAACCATTAACGATAAGCGCTTAGAAGGCCATAACATCTTCTTCGGTTGGCAGTTAAATCTATGGGCATATGCACCAACCTCTGGCAGTAAAGGTGTGTTACGTCGTACTGATGAAAATGATTTAGGTTGGGATGCGGGCCGTGCTGCTATAGATGAAGCCGCACAAGCAACTACTCAATATGGTATTGATGCAGGGATATTAACCCACGGAGCAGACTTTATCTCTATCGATAAATACGGTCTTGATGCAATGATCCACCAGAACAAAGTGAATCCAGCTGATTCAACGTGGTTCTGGAGCAATGATCACTGGCAAAACTACCTACAGTTTGTCAAAGTGATGCAACAGACCTCACAGAAACCAATTGTGTTATGGCAATTACCTGTCGGGCATATAAACGGCTCAACCACCACAAGCGCTTATACCGGTCAGGCATTTCCTGCTCTGGATAATACAGCAACTAAAGGCGAAGACAGTACAACAACTTATTTCTTCGGTGATACTTTTGACAGTGGAGATGACCTACGTTTGAATTATTTCTCCAATAATAAAGCCAATGATAAAAAGCTATCTGTTTCCGGCAATACGATCACATGGGGATCGCATATGCAAGAAGCAAAAGATGCGGGAGTTATTGTTGCATTGTTTGGCGCTGGAGTTGGAGCATCCACAGATGGCGTTGGATCGCCTGCAACGGACAATTTTTTCTGGATTCAAAAGGCACAGACTTATTATAAAAATGGCACTGTTGCACTGGATAAAGAGTACGGTACGGGTGGTTATGTATGCGAACTAAACTGTGGCGCACTCGCTTCTTTTACTGATTTAGTAAAAGGAAGTGAGATTCGTTTACCAGTTTTAGGCCCTGTAACCATTAATGCCAATGCAGTAGATAAAGATGGATCAGTAACAAGCTTAGCACTTGAAATCGCTGGTAAAATTGTAAGTCAATTTACACGCGTGGCTGAGACAGATAACTTTACAGCTGACTGGTTACCCGAAGCCTTTGCTAACTACACCTTGACCTTAGTCGCTGTTGATAACGAAGGTAACGTTACGCGCCGCTCTGTAAATATTGATTTAGTGGCTGAAGGCACATGCACAGTCACACCATGGGAAAGTAATGTTACCTATTCTCAACCGGGTACACGCATATCGCATGAAGGTTACCTGTATGAAAATAAATATTATATTAAAGGAGAAGCACCTAGCTTAGATGCACCTACATGGGGAGTTTGGGCACTAAAAGGACCTTGTAATTAATTAGACTGAGTACAAAGACGAAGCGGGTAGGATACTAAGGTTTTCTGCCCGTTTATATTTAATTTACGGGTATTTATCATGTTCCATTCTGTTTCACAAAAAACATCTGTTTTTGATCCTATCTCAATTAAGCACATTAATTTCCACCTCTCTTCAAAATAAACTACCAAACCCAAGGAATAATTCCCTTATTGCTTTTCTTATAATCACAATATTGCGGGTAATGTAGGCATAATGCTTTTTCTTCAAAACGTGCTTTTAAAGCCAACACAATAATCAGCAATAGCCACGTTCCTAACTTTAAATAACTAAACTGGAAAAAAAGCATGCCTAAACAAGCAAATATAAGCGAACTGTACATCGGGTGGCGAATAAACTTATAAGGACCGTGAACGATCAACCTGCCCGTTGTTTTGGGGTGCGGGCGTACATTAAAATTGCCAGGGCGATTAGCGATTAATGCTGATACAGCGATCAATAGCGAAATAAATATAACCACTAGACCCACGATTGAAAACTTGAAATTTTCCAACGGCCAGGCAATAAAAGCCAACAGCATAAATTGTGCAATCACATACCTCATAATACGGCCTCACTAAGACATTAAAAACATAACTAACATTATAACCAATTCAAGAGAAGTTCGTGACCTCATACGTTAAACTCAAATAGCTCTTACCGTGCTATCACTGACCTACAAAGGTCGCCTGCAAAAATGGTTATAATTATTTATTGAAAAACCTATTCACTGTAACGCTATAAGTAGCTTGTCAAATTAACATCGGAAAAGAAACCATACAAATAATAAATATCGCAGCTATCAAATTTATAGAAAGGCGTATTGGCGAATAAAGTCTATGCTGTAAGTAAGTCATAAACAGATCTAATAAATATGTATCAGTCATATACAAGGCTTTTTTAAACCAATTCAGCTTAGGGTAAAACAATAAATGTGAGGTGAACCATGAGTATTTTCAATCATTACCAACAGCGCTACGAGTCAACCCAGGAGGAAGAGCTGAGCATTGAAGAATACCTACTATTGTGTAAAAAAGACCCACGAGCTTATGCCTCGTCAGCCGAACGCATGTTGAAGGCTATCGGTGAACCCGAATTAATTGATACCTCTCATGACCCCAGATTATCACGAATATTTTCCAACAAAATTATCAAACGCTACAAAAATTTTACCGATTTTTATGGCATGGAAGAGTGCATCGAAAAGATCGTCTCCTTCTTTAAACATGCAGCCCAAGGTTTAGAGGAGCAGAAACAGATCCTCTATCTACTTGGCCCTGTTGGTGGTGGGAAATCATCGCTGGCTGAAAAACTCAAGGCACTAATGGAAGATCAGCCTATCTATTGCCTAAAAGGTTCACCAGTATATGAATCGCCGTTAGGGCTGTTCGATGTCGACGAAGATGGCCAAATATTGCAGGAAGATTACGGGATTCCCCTACGATATATCAAAACCATTATGTCGCCTTGGGCGGTCAAGCGCCTGCATGAATTCAATGGTGATATTAGTCAATTTCGCGTGGTTAAGCGCTACCCGTCGATTCTTAATCAAGTGGCGATCACCAAAACAGAGCCCGGTGATGAAAACAATCAGGATATTTCATCACTTGTTGGCAAGGTCGATATTCGCAAACTTGAAGACTTTCCGCAAAATGATCCCGATGCGTATAGCTTTTCTGGTGGTTTATGTCTAGCAAACCAGGGTTTAATGGAGTTTGTGGAGATGTTTAAAGCCCCTATCAAGGTATTGCATCCACTGCTCACGGCTACCCAAGAGGGGAATTTCAATTCAACAGAGGGCCTTGGTTCCATTCCCTTTGAAGGAACTATTTTAGCACACTCCAATGAATCGGAATGGCAAACCTTTAAAAACAACAAAAACAACGAAGCGTTTATCGATCGCGTCTATATCGTTAAAGTTCCCTACTGTTTACGCGTTTCAGAAGAAACACATATCTACGAAAAACTGTTAGAAAATTCATCGCTTTCAAAAGCGCCCTGCGCTCCAGACACACTCGAAATGCTTGCGCAGTTCAGTATTTTGTCACGCATCAAAGAGCCCGAAAATTCCAATAAATTCTCAAAAATGCGTATCTACGACGGCGAAAATTTAAAAGACACAGATCCTAAAGCAAAATCGATTCAGGAGTACCACGATACCGCAGGTGTCGATGAAGGTATGAAAGGTCTATCGACCCGTTTTGCCTTTAAAATATTGTCTAAAGTGTTTAACTTTGATGTAACCGAAGTAGCTGCTAACCCAGTACATTTACTGTACATACTAGAACAACAGATTGAACAGGAGCAATTTCAACCCGAACTACAAGAGAAATATTTAGCCTTTATTAAAGAATACCTTGCACCACGTTATGTCGAGTTCATCGGCAAAGAGATTCAAACTGCATATTTAGAATCTTACTCAGAATATGGACAAAATATTTTCGACCGTTATGTTATCTACGCCGACTTATGGATTCAGGATCAAGAGTTCCGTGATCCTGACACTGGCGAAATTCTCGACCGAGCCTCACTAAATGAGGAACTGGAGAAAATAGAAAAACCTGCAGGCATAAGCAATCCAAAAGATTACCGCAATGAGATAGTCAATTTTGTACTGCGCGCTCGCGCTAATAACCACGGTGAAAATCCCATCTGGAACAGCTACGAAAAACTCCGCACGGTAATCGAGAAGAAGATGTTCTCTAATACTGAGGATCTATTACCGGTTATCTCATTTAATGCCAAAGCATCAAATGATGACCAAAAAAAGCACCAAGATTTTGTTAATCGCATGACTGAACGTGGCTATACCGAAAAACAGGTACGACTATTGTCAGAGTGGTATTTACGGGTAAGAAAATCACAGTAGGAGACGATGCATGTCTTACATAATTGACCGTCGCCTCAATGCTAAAAACAAAAGCACTGTCAATCGACAGCGCTTTTTAAGGCGCTACAAAAAGCATATTAAAAAAGCGGTCGCCGATGCGGTCAGTCAGCGTTCCATTACTGATATCAACAAGGGTGAAGAGATCAGTATTCCCTCAAAAGATGTCAGTGAGCCAAGCTTTCATCACGGTGATGGCGGTTATAACGAAAACATATTACCCGGCAATAAAGAGTTTATTGCCGGTGACCATATCGCTAGGCCCAAAGGCGGTCAGGGTGGCCCTGGTGGTAGTGCAAGCGACACCGGCGAGGGGTTGGATGAATTTGTTTTTCAAATTACCCAGGAAGAGTTTCTCGATTTTATGTTCGAAGAGCTGGAGTTGCCCAACCTGGTGAAGCATCAGTTAAAAGGCGATGAAGAGTTCAAAACCCACCGAGCCGGAATCAGTAATGAGGGAAACCCAGGCCAGGTTAACATAGTGCGTTCACTACGCGCGGCTAATGCCCGTAGACTCGCGCTTACCGGTGGTAAGAGACGCCAGATTAAGACTCTAAAAGAGGAACTTTCACGATTGCAGGTAGAGCCTATCGAAGATTGTCACCGGCACCGAATTAGTGAGCTACAGCAACAGATCAACGACATTAAATTGAAAATAAAACGTGTGCCTTGGCTTGACGATTTTGACCTTAAATACAACCTTCAGGTAAGAGAACCAGTACCTCGTACCAAAGCGGTGATGTTTTGTATTATGGATGTATCCGGATCTATGAGTCAGGCTACAAAGGATATCGCCAAACGTTTTTTCATTCTGTTATACCTATTTTTACAGCGTAATTACGAGCACACCGAAGTGGTATTTATTCGCCACCACACCAGTGCAACTGAAGTTGATGAGCAAGAATTTTTCTACTCTCGTGAAACCGGTGGCACGATTGTATCTAGCGCTTTGATATTGATGAAGGAGATTATCGAAAAACGATTTCCAGTAGGCGAATGGAATATTTATGGTGCTCAAGCATCGGATGGTGACAACTGGAATGATGATTCCACCCGCTGCCATAAAATTCTTACCAAAAGCCTAATTCCACAGGTACAGTTTTTCTCATATATAGAGATCACAACACATGGTCACCAAGCTCTGTGGAGAGAATACGAGGCAATACAAGCAGCCTTTCCCGATCGTTTCTCTATGCAACAAATCATCGACCAGGCCGATATCTATCCAGTATTTCGAGAGTTATTCAAGAAGAAAACGGTGATCGCATGAGTAAAACAGTTAATGTAAAAAACAAGCGACAGCCTATCTCCACCACTTCTAAATGGTCGTTTGAGTTGATACAAGAATACGATACTGAGATAGCTAAAATCGCTAAACAGTTTGGCTTGGATACCTACCCCAATCAGATTGAAGTGATTAGCTCGGAGCAAATGCATAAATGGGCTTATGCCTCGCGGGGTAGCTATGACCGCTAATAAAAAAAATAGACGTCAACCAATCTCAACCACCTCTAAGTGGTCGTTTGAGTTGATACAAGAATACGATACTGAGATAGCTAAAATCGCTAAACAGTTTGGCTTGGATACCTACCCCAATCAGATTGAAGTGATTAGTTCAGAGCAAATGCATAAATGGGCTTATGCCTCGCGGGGTAGCTATGACCGCTAATAAAAAAAATAGACGTCAACCAATCTC
>Ga0209395_1004432_pt1 | contig 16486 bp, 16 predicted proteins | sample GOMGulsemesocosm_3_FD_184635 | JGI IMG/M metagenome (GOLD analysis project Ga0209395, IMG submission 184635) | Methane-oxidizing microbial communities from mesocosms in the Gulf of Mexico - GOM9D Gulf of Mexico (SPAdes) (version 2) | ecosystem: Environmental > Aquatic > Marine > Cold seeps... | reverse complement strand
GTTAGAATAGAATCTTGTTTTCTTTGTGTGATTTGATCTGCAATAATTTTTGCCTGTGCAACTCTTGTAGAGTCTGCTTTGAATTGTGCTTTTTGTTGGGCTAGGGCAGTGCTAATAGAATCTTGTTTTCTTTGTATGATTTGATCTGCAATAATTTTTGCCTGTGCAACTCTTGTAGAATCAGCTTTGAATAGCGCTTTTTGTTGGGCTAGGGCAGTGCTAATAGAATCTTGTTTTCTTCGCGCTAGTTGATCTGCAATAATTTTTGCCTGTGCAACTCTTGTAGAATCAGCTTTGAATAGCGCTTTTTGTTGGGCTAGAGCAGTACTAATAGAATCTTGTTTTCTAAGTGCTAGTTGATCTGCAATAATTTTTGCCTGTGCAACTCTTGTAGAGTCTGCTTTGAATAGCGCTTTTTGTTGGGCTATAGCTGTGCTAATAGAATCTTGTTTTCTAAGTGCTAGTTGATCTGCAATAATTTTTGCCTGTGCAACTCTTGTAGAGTCTGCTTTGAATTGTGCTTTTTGTTGGGCTATAGCTGTGCTAATAGAATCTTGTTTTCTAAGTGCTAGTTGATCTGCAATAATTTTAGCCTGTGCTACTCTTGTAGAATCTGCTTTGAATTGTGCTTTTTGTTGGGCTAGGGCAGTGCTAATAGAATCTTGTTTTCTAAGTGCTAGTTGATCTGCAATAATTTTAGCCTGTGCTACTCTTGTAGAATCTGCTCTTAGTTGTGCTTTTTGTTGGGCTAGGGCAGTGCTAATAGAATCTTGTTTTCTAAGTGCTAGTTGATCTGCAATAATTTTGGCTTGCGCAACCCGTGTTGAGTCTGCTTTAAAAGCTGCTCTTTGCTGTGCGATGGCCGTGTTAATAGAATCTTGTCTTCTTTGTGCTAATTGATCTGCAATAATTTTGGCTTGCGCAACCCGTGTTGAGTCCGCTTTAAAAGCTGCTCTTTGTTGTGCAACGGCTGTGTTGATAGAGTCTTGTCTTCTTTGTGCTAATTGATCTGCAATGATTTTGGCTTGGGCAACCCGTGTTGAGTCCGCTTTAAATGCTGCTCTTTGCTGCGCTATAGCAGTGCTAATAGAATCTTGTTTTCTTTGTGCTAATTGATCTGCAATGATTTTGGCTTGCGCAATCCGTGTTGAGTCCGCTTTAAATGCTGCTCTTTGCTGTGCGATGGCCGTGTTGATAGAGTCTTGTTTTCTTTGTGCTAATTGATCTGCAATGATTTTGGCTTGTGCAATACGTGTAGAGTCGGCTTTAAACTGAACTCTTTGTTGCGCAATTGCAGTATTGATCGAATCTTGTTTTCTTTGTGCAATTACTGCACTTATGGAATCTAGTTTTCTTTTGGCAAGTTGATCTGCTAAAATCTTAGCTCTTGCAATTTGAATCGAATCTTGCCTAAATTTTTCCTTCTGTAATCTTTGTGAAATTCTTAAAGAATCTTGTTTGTTCTTTGCCGCAATTTGAGCTTTGGCAGTTTTAATAGAATCGTTTCTAAGTCGTAGTTTTATTTTGTTTTCTGCAATTCTAGTCGAATCTTGTTTTCGCTTGGCAATGCGATCAGCGGCTTGTTGAGCTTTTACGAGCTTAATAGAGTCGTTTCTTCTGATAATCGCATTGAGGCGTGCCAATCGCTTTGCGTCCTTGTCTTCTTTAACTTGCTTGGCAGATTTAAGAGAGTCAACGTTGATTCTTTTTCTATTCGTTCTAGCGACGTTAATAGAATCGGCTTTGATGATTTTTGTAATTCTTTCGGATTCTTTCTTATAGGAATTTAAAATAGAATCAAGTTCAGCCATTCTGTCAGAAAGTTCTTTCGAGCTATTTGCAGTAAGCACTGCTTTTCTTTTTAATAGATTTATGGAATCAGTTTTAGTGATTAATCTATTGCTCTGATATTTCATTCTTGGAATGAAGAGTACCGTATCTTTCTTTTGTGCTTGTGCCACACCACAGAATAGTAGTAACAAAAGGAAAAACAGTTTTTTATAGGAATCTATGAGTGAAGATATATTTTTCAACGTATTTTATTAATTCACTTCTTCTAAACGAAAGCGAATATTTAACTTATAAACTCCAGGGTTGTATTGAAAACCGGGTTTTAAACGTAAGTCTACATCGAAACTATACTCATCATAGTTTGTTAGGTAGCTCCCAGGTCCATTCACATTTTTTGTGCCACTAGCAGTACATGATCCTTCAGGTACAATTACTTGGGGTACTAATTCTTCTATTATATTTAAGATATCATTGACATCTGTAAAAGATCTAAAATTTGTGTTAATTGGAGTTCCACAATTATTAGACACTCTTACTTCTAAATCACTAATTAAAGGTTGCAATGCGTTTCCATTACCATATAAAGTAACTTCTTCCCATTTATCAGCGGCTGTTCCAGCACCCGAATTATTTTCAATAAACATTCTAAGTTTCCATGAACAGTCTAAATCAACGACCGCTTTATTTTCAACCTTAACGCGTAGCCTAGCGACACTCATTAAAGTGATACCAGCATTGTATCTAGAAAAGTCGGTAAACGTCATATTGGCTTCCACAGATGCGGTTGATTGTAATTCAACAGTACCACAATGTATTTGTGAATAACCTAATGCGCTAATTAACAAAATGCTAAGTAGGGTTAATTGATGATATGTGCTTTTAATTTTGTGCAATATTGTGCTATAATAGAATAAGGATGTAATTTAATAAATTACATCCTTATTTTGTGTATTAAAAATGTTTTTTATTGGTCTTCTAATAAAACATATTGTACATACATTGTGTAAACACCACCTTCAGCATATGCGCTAGGGTTAGCAGATGTAGTTGCAATGTCTTCAGGTGTATCACCATCAGCAATAAAAGCGTTTGGAAAAACTGCAGGTAATCCTGGTGCAATTCTATAGTCCATAACGTAATAAAAGTCAGATGCTGTACCAGAATTGTTCAAGTAAGTTCCAGCAGTCATTGAATCTCCTGCTAAAGTTCCTAAATGTCCAGCAATATATTTGTCAGCTGCGGTTGGAGGAGTTGCAGAACCTGTATTGTTTACAAATAAACTGTTTGCTCCTGTTGCTGCTGCTTGTGTAGTTGAAAATGCTGCGCTATAATCACTATAAGTACCAGTTGCATTTGCATCTCCTGAGTTTGCACGACTTTGTTTCAATTCTAATAAACTCAATGGTAAGTTTGCTACTGAATTAGTAGTACTTCCATAACTAACTTGTTGATCCCAGAATCTAGTTCCTGCTTCAGATCTACCTACGGCATATAAATCCCAGTTTACTGTAGCACTTACTTTTAAAATAGTTGCTCCAGGTTGCGTAATACCAGATTGATATTCAGTAATTTCATCAAAAATGAAATCAATTTGATTAGGCGTAGTCATTTCTAATTCTAATACTGGTTGCATATCTAAAGTAATAGATACATCTTTTTGATCAACTAACTGAGCACTTGCAGTAGTTGCTAGTCCAATTAAAAGAACTGTTGACAATAATTTTGAAAAATTTTTCATAATAAATAATAATTAAGGGGGTTAATAAATGTTAATTAATTTCAAATTCAAGTTTAGCTGCTTGTATTTCATCAGAGTTTTCATAATCTAAAACTCCAACAGCCAAATATTTTCCTTTTCCTAGACCAGTAAGAGAAAAGCTAAAATCTCTAATCAAATCAGGAATAATTGTAAATTTTTTCACACGTAAACGTTGTTGAACACCAGTATCAAGGTTTGTTAAGTCAATATACGATGTGCAATAAGCAATCCCGTCTCCTGTGTTTTGTACTTCTAAAAATAATTTTTTACCCTTTCCGTCATCTTTCAATTGAAAATCTGTAAACTCAATTTTATTATCTACAACTCCGGGAGGATTCTGATATGCGAAAATTCCAAATGCATATGTTGGTATCACACCAAGGGCTACAGTATTACTACTAGAGTTTGTGTTTATCAAAGATTTTCTCGGAGTAACCTGCTCTACCATTAATATGGCCCAAGCGGCTTTGTTACCAGCTTCATTGTTGGGAACGCTCACAGTAAGTTTTATGATTTTTTTCTCAAAAGGTTTTAATTCTATAAAACTAGGAGAGGTGGTTAACCATTTAGATAAAGAATACTTACCAGTTCCTAAAGGTAGAAAACTACTTTTACCTTTGCCATTCATATCGAAATCATACAGGTTTACATTAAACTGCTTATCAGTTGATGTGTTATTGTTAACCGTAACGTCATAGGTCCGGATTTCTCCAGGTTTTTGAGCAAAATGAAAATGTGCAGGTGATACAGACACACCCGTAGATTTACGAGTGGCGGTTTTTTTGTTCGATCCGTTCTGTGCACATAACATGTGTACAGAAGCAAATAATAAAATCGAAACTAGTTTTAGGGGTAACTTAGTTTTTAAGGGCATTCTTATTATTTTCTGAATATCAAATTAACAAAAACTATTTTTAATTACCAAATTTCTTTTCGTAAAATATATCAATCAAATTATGTATTTTCGTTATTTTTAAAGGAAAACAGAGACCAATTGATTAAGCTAAGTAATCCAATTACCTATATAACAGGAGTTACCACAAATAGAGCGGCATTATTGCAGCAAGAGCTTGGTATACGTAGATGTGTGGATTTTTTACACTTTTTTCCAAATAGATATATTGACAAGACGCATTTCTATAAAATTAGCCAATTACACCCCACAAATTCCGATGTACAACTTGTAGGTAAAATTACGCATGTAAAAACAGTCAAACAAAAACGTGGAACTAGGTTAGTGGCCACCTTTATAGACGAAACTGGTTCAATGGAATTGGTTTGGTTTAAGGGTGTTAAGTGGGTGAAAGACGCTTTAAAAGTAAATACACCATATGTTATATATGGAAAATTGAACGCATATAACAATTCGTTTTCAGTTGCACATCCAGAAATGGAGTTGGTGGCTGCATATAAAAAAAAGCAACAATTTGCAATGCAGCCGGTGTATCCATCTACAGAGGTGTTACTTGCAAAAGGCATTTCAAACAAAATTATTAGAACAAGTATTCAGAATTTATTCATTCAAATTGACGGTAAAATTAGGGAAAGCTTGTCAGCATCCTTCATTAAAGAGTATCAATTGATGTCTAAAAGTGAAGCGATGTTGAATATTCACTTTCCAAAAAACCAAGAGAAGCTGGCAAAAGCACAATATCGATTAAAGTTTGAAGAACTGTTTTTTATTCAATTGCAATTATTGAGAAAGAAAATCATTCGCAAATCAAAGTTAAAAGGATATGTATTTGAATCCGTTGGAGAGAAATTCAATGCTTTTTATAAAAATAATTTGCCGTTTGAATTAACGAATGCTCAAAAACGTGTACTAAAAGAAATCAGAAAAGACGTAGCTTCAGAAGTACATATGAATCGTTTATTACAAGGAGATGTAGGGTCTGGTAAAACAATTGTCGCATTATTAAGTATGTTGTTGGCAATTGATAATGGGTTTCAGGCAGCTTTAATGGCGCCAACAGAAATACTAGCTGCACAACATTATAAAGCAATTGTTGAGTTGTTAGAGGGAATTGATATTCATGTTGAATTGCTAACTGGTTCTGTAAAAGCAAAAAAGCGCAGAGAAATTCATCAGAAATTAGAAGATGGTACATTGCATATATTAATAGGTACACATGCATTGTTAGAAGACAAAGTTGTTTTTAATAATTTAGGAATTGCTATTATCGACGAACAGCACAGATTTGGAGTGGCTCAGCGTTCAAAAATGTGGAAGAAAAATAAATTACCACCACATGTATTGGTGATGACGGCTACACCGATTCCGAGAACCTTGGCAATGTCTGTGTATGGAGATTTGGATATTTCTGTAATAGACGAATTACCTCCTGGGAGAAAAGCGGTGAAAACAGTACATCGATATGATAGCAATCGCTTGGCAGTATTTAAATTTTTAAAAGACGAAATAGCAAAAGGAAGGCAGGTTTATATAGTGTATCCGTTAATTCAAGAATCTGCGGCGATGGATTATAAAGATTTGATGGATGGTTATGAAAGTATCTCAAGAGATTTTCCAATGCCAGAATATCAAATAAGTATTGTACATGGTAAAATGAAACCTGTTCATAAAGAATACGAAATGCAACGTTTTGTAAAAGGAGAAACACAAATTATGGTTGCGACGACCGTTATTGAGGTTGGGGTGAATGTTCCCAATGCAAGTGTAATGGTTATAGAAAGTACGGAGCGTTTTGGGTTAAGTCAATTGCATCAGTTACGTGGGCGTGTAGGAAGAGGAGCAGACCAGAGCTATTGTATTTTACTAACGGATTATAAATTATCTGCAGATGCTAAAACACGTATAAAAACCATGGTAGAAACTTCTGATGGTTTTAAAATTGCAGAAGTAGATTTAAAATTACGTGGCCCTGGGAATATGATGGGTACGCAGCAAAGTGGTGTGTTGAATTTAAAAATTGCTGATGTGGTTAAAGATACGGCGATATTAACGCGTGCTAGGAACGCCGCTTTAGATTTATTAGCAGAAGACTCTGAATTGACAAATCCAGAAAACAAAACAATTTTAGACACCTATTCTTACATTCAAAAAACGAGCGGTTTGTGGGCAAACATTAGTTAGTCGTTGTTGTGAAAAAAATCAATTGCCAGGCCTGCGTTTTTAAGGCTTGTTTACTAGTTGGACTATCCCAGATCGGATATACTCTAAATCCTCTTTTTCCATCTTTTTTATCTATGCTTAGGATGCCGTGTTTAACTAATGCTGATTTCGGAAATTTAAACAGTCCTAGTTGTTTGTGGTTGCTTACTTTTATGACGAAAAAATCAATAGCGTCGCTTTCTTTATAAGGCGCTGTTATTCCATCGACATTCCGTTTCCAGCAGGTAACAAACTGACCAATTTTTTTCGGAGTAATTTTAGCGGTTCTTTCAAGGATGTTCTTGCCATTAACAGTATAAGAGCACCCGTTATACTCTTTACTCTCCGTATTAATTTTGTAATTTAATTTGGCTTCTTTCATCTATTATTTCTTGTCGCTCCAAGCTATTGAAGAAATTTTCCACGCTTCTGCTACTTTAATAAATTGAATTGTTTTCATGCCTTCTGTATGAAATTCAACGCCATTTAGTATCCCAGATTTTTTATACAAACTGAAGCGATGTGCAATATTTTTGAAAATTTCAGTGGTATGTGAAATTTCACTTTCGCTAAAATCGATTAATGTTCCATTGGTTAGCAATTCTTCTCTTGGTTTGATGAAGTTTTCTAAGGTGAATATTGCTGGCACTTGCTTGTTGTTATTGATAATAACAACTTGTTTAATGCAAACTTTTTTTAAATACTGAATAGTTGGTTTTTCACCATTAGTAGTTGTGAAAACATTGAAAAATTGTTGAGTAACTTCGTCAATTAAAACTTGATCAGAATTCATTTTGTCTACTGTTTATTGATAACAAACGTTGTTACTTTCATTTCCATAATATAATCTTCAACTGTAAACCCATTACTAAAAGAATTGGAAACTGCTGTTACAATTTCAAATCCGTATTTTTTGTAAATGTTGATTGTGCTTTCATTTTGCTGGTTTACCAGAAGCTCAATTTTATTCACTTTTAATTCTTTGGCTTTTTTTTGTACGAATTGTAAACCAGTTTTTCCGATTTTATTTCCCCTACAAGATTCTAGAATGTAAATCTTACTTAAATAGAGTACATTTTCTTTTATGTAAAAGCCAATGTATCCAACAGGAATATCATTAAAATTGAGTAAGTAATATTGAAAATTTTCTTTTATTATTTGTAGTTGTATTGCACTTACTGTTTGGAATTTTTGTAAAAAATAAACCGTATGCTCTGGTGGAATGATAGGGTCATAAACTTCGTGTAAAATTTCTTTAGCAAGTAGTTCAATTGTTTTATAGTGGTCTGTGGTTGTTGCTTTTTGTATGCTAATCATTTCTTTTTATTCTAAAAAAACAAACTTACTATAAAATGGTGTCTTTCAAAACCAATCCCGTCCATTCTTTTGGTTTTTCTAACATCGGAAAATGACCACATTTTTCTATCCAAAACAACTCGTTATTTGGTATTTCTGTAGCTAATAATTCGGCAATTTCCTTTACAGCAACAGGGTCTTCTTTAGCCCAGATTATCTTCGTCGGAATTTTAGTTTCTTTTAAAGCGCCAATCCAACGATCCCAGTAAGTATATCGCTGGTTGATGTAATCACTTACCAAATGAATTACTTTTTTACCAGAATTGTATTCAATTTGTTCCCACATTTGTTGGAGTTCTTGGTTGCTTACTTTTGTTTTGTCAAAATAGACATTGCGTACGTTTTTACTGAAAATAAAATAGTTGGTTAATTTGGCAACGTACTTTCCAAATCGTCCTTTTAATAGTTTCTGTATGGTTCTTAATTGAGATAGTTCAATATGCATGCTTCCATTACATAGCAGCAATTTATCAATTTGTACATCAATTTCATTGGTCTTGTGTCTCGCTAAAATCTCTGTGGCCACACTTGTTCCGTAATCATGTGCTAAAAGTATAACTTTCAATAACCCTAACTGTTTCCAGATTTGTAAAGCAACGCTTGCTTGGTCTATTAACGTATATGAATAACCCAATGGTTTGTCAGAAAATCCAAAGCCTATATGGTCGTGTAAAATAACGCGATAATGTTTGGATAGCTCAGGTAGCACTTTGTAATAATCGTACGTGGAAGTAGGGTACCCGTGTAAAATGACTAGGGTCTCTTTTGTGGAATCTTTTTCAGTATCGATCACAAAAACTGACTGCTGATTCACCGAGATAAAGCGGCCTTTATTTCTCCATTCTTGTACTGTCATAATTCGATAAAAATTCTATGTACAATGTACCGAAATTTATGTAGTTTTGAATTGTAGTAATTTTTTACGAATGTCAGTTCGAGTGATTTCAATTTTTTAATTGGAATTGTATCGAGAACTTTTTAAAATACGACTTCTCGATACAATTTTACTCATTTCAATCGTAAAACCACTCGAAGTGACAGCGTACTTTATAGACGTCATATTACCCATTCCAATTCAGAAAACGTTTACCTATTCGGTAACGGAAGCAGAAGCAGACTTTATACAAAAAGGAATGCGTGTAGCGGTATCTTTTGGTAAAACAAAGATGTATACGGCCTTGGTGTTAAACATACATCAGAATCCACCGGTGCTCTATGAGGCAAAAGAAATTCACCAAATATTAGATGATAAACCAATTGTTACTGAAGTTCAGTTGCTTAATTGGCAATGGATTTCTAGCTATTATATGTGTTCTTTAGGTGATGTATATCGGGCTGCACTGCCTTCTGCTTTTTTGTTAGAAAGTGAAACCGTGGTGCTTAAAAATGAAAATTTTGTTGATGAAGAAATTTTAGGTGATGAAGAGTTCTTAATTTTTGAAGCTTTACAACATCAATCTCAATTAACCATTCATCAAGTAGCGGATATTTTAGGTAAGAAAAAAGTGCTGCCTATTATTAACGGATTGCTACAAAAGAATGTAGTTTCTGTTCAGGAAGAAATTTACGAACAATACAAACCAAAAATGGTGAAGTATGTGCGCTTAAATGGGCATTATAATTCTGATGAAGGCTTGCAAAATTTATTAGAGCAATTAAGTAGAGCCAAAAAGCAACGAGAAGCAGTGATGGGTTATTTTCAACTTGCCTCGAGTAAGAAGCCTATAAAAGCAAAAGAGTTAGAAGCTAAAATGGGGGTTTCTTCAGCTGTACTTAAAGCCTTGGCAGATAAAGATATTTTTGAGTTTTATCAGATTCAAACCGACAGGGTTAATTTTAAAGGTGAAACCAATGTCTTGAAAGAGCTCAATGAATTTCAAGAAAAAGCATTGACAGAAATAAAAGCTTCTTTTGAAGAGAAAGAAGTGGTGTTGTTGCACGGAATTACAAGTTCTGGTAAAACTGAAGTGTATACCAAACTGATTGAAGACAATTTAAAGTCAGGGAAACAAATTTTGTTTCTACTGCCAGAAATAGCATTAACTACACAAATTATTACGCGTTTAGAAAATTATTTCGGAAATCAAATTTCAGTATTTCACTCAAAATACTCTATGAATGAACGTGTAGAAGTTTGGAATAATGTCTTAAACAATAAACCAAAAGCACAAATCATACTAGGAGCAAGGTCTTCTGTGTTTTTGCCCTTTTCTAACCTAGGGTTGATTATTGTTGATGAAGAACATGAAACTTCGTACAAGCAATTTGAACCTTCGCCACGTTATCATGCACGTGATACAGCAGTTGTTTTGGCACACCAGCACAAAGCAAAAATAGTGTTGGGTTCGGCTACGCCTTCCTTAGAAAGCTATTTCAATACCCAAAATGGTAAATATGGTTTGGTGGAATTAAATAGGCGTTTTGGGAATGTGCAACTACCAAAAATTGAGTTGATTGATATCAAAGAAAAGCATCGGAAAAAGAAAATGAAAGGTCATTTTTCTGACCGTTTGCTTACCATGATACACGAAGCTTTGGAAAACAAAGAGCAGGTTATTTTGTTTCAAAACAGACGTGGATTTTCGCCAGTTGTAGAATGTACAACCTGTGGTGAAGCGCCGCAATGTCCTAATTGTGATGTGAGTTTAACCTTTCATAAATACCGAGGCGAGCTTAAATGTCATTACTGTAATTACCAGCGTGCCATGCCAAATAATTGTGCTGCGTGTGGAAGCAATACCTTAGATACGAAGGGGTTTGGAACGGAGCAAATAGAATTGGAATTGAAAACGCTATTTCCAGAGCATGTGATTGGTAGAATGGATTTGGATACCACGCGTGGTAAACATGGGTATCAAAAAATTATTAGTGCTTTTGAAGAACGAGAAATAGATGTGTTGGTGGGCACGCAAATGTTATCTAAAGGATTGGATTTTGACAATGTTTCTTTGGTCGGAATTTTAAATGCCGACAATATGCTCAACTTTCCAGATTTTAGAGCTCACGAGCGCAGTTACGACATGATGGTACAGGTTTCTGGTAGGGCAGGTAGAGCCAAGAAGCAAGGAAATGTAGCCATTCAAACTTTTAATCCATACCATCAAATATTGCAACAGGTTTCTACTACAAGTTATGCAGATATGTACAAAGAGCAATTGCAAGAACGTTGGCAATACCAATATCCGCCCTATTTCAGATTGGTGAAAATCACCTTAAAACATAAAGACTATAACAAGGTGGAGAGTGGCGTTAATTGGCTGGCTAAAGCCTTGCAAAATGTGTATAGAGAAAATGTGTTAGGGCCTACTGCTCCAGTGGTTTCTAGGGTGCGTAATCAATACATAAAAAACATTATGATTAAGATTCCGCCAAAACAAAACTTAGCGGAAACTAAAAAGCAACTGAATAAAATAAAAGATACGTTTCAATCCGTAAAAGACTTTAGGCCCATTCGTTTTATTACAGATGTGGATAGTCAGTAAACTCATTGTAGCAAATCCTAAATAAAATCGTCTAATTGGTAGTAAACTAACTACGATGAAAGCGATACTACGGTTTTTTATTATATATCTATTAATTTCCAACACTGTCAATTCTCAAACAGAAACAAGACCTGAGACTGAGTCAATGTTTGAAGTGATAGCATTTATTAAAACCAAACTCATTGCATCTGAAAGTTTATCAATTGATGTTAAGTTAATCTATTACGGATGTTATGGGAAATCAACTGTTGTCTCATCAATTTTAATAAATAAAACAAGGATTAAATTGATCAGTTATACAGAAGCAATCAGTGGTAAAATGTCATATGATACTTTTTCTTTTACAAAGAAAGAGTTTCTTGATAAGTTGGCTAGCCATATGGCTATTGTGCAAGATAATGGAGGTGTGTTGGAAATTGCTGGAGCAAGCCAGGAAATTAGAATAGAATGCTTAGGTCAAAAAGAGGTGTTTTACACTAAAAAGGGAATTCCATTTATGTGGTTCTTTAGCCATGGGGGAGAATGATTGAAACCTAATTCTAATTATTTTTTAATTCCAAAGCAACCTTTATTAAAGATTTGTAGTCTATATATTTGTAAGACGTTTAAAACCCATCAATCCGGATTGAAAATTATACCATTGCATAACCAAACCAATCAGTTAATAGCTGATGCTATACAACAAAAGAGAGAGGCTCAACAAGCATTGTTTGTGCAATACTCTCCTAAGATGTTAGGGGTGTGTAGGCAATATGTAAAAGATGTACATCATGCAGAAGATTTAATGTTGTCAGGGTTTTTAAAAGTTTTTACACACCTTTCAAAATTTAAAAACGAAGGAAGTTTTGAAGGATGGATTCGCAGAATTATGGTAAATACTTGTATATCGTATTTGCGCAAGAAGAATCCAGTTCAGTTAACAGACGAGGATTTTGTGTTTAATGAACAAGCAACACATAGTTTAGAAACTACTGAATTAGAAGATATACAAAAAATGATAGATGGTTTGCCAATCGGGTATAAGATGGTATTCAATTTATACGCAGTAGAAGGGTACAAACATGCTGAGATTGCCCAAGAATTAGGAATTACAGAAAGTACTTCTAAGTCACAATTGTTTAAGGCTAGGAAATGGCTGCAAACTCAGTATTTATTAATAAACAAAACAGCAAATGGAGTCAAATAAAATGGACAAAATTGTTAGAGATGCGTTGCAATCAAGAACAATACAGCCTTCAAATTCTGCCTGGGAGCGTTTAAGCGATCAGTTAGATGTGGTGGAAGTGCCTAAACGAATCAATTGGTTTAAATACGCAGGTTATGCAGCAAGTATACTACTATTAATTTCAGTAGCTTTTTTTATGAATACTACTGATGCTATTGAGCCGATTGAAGAAGATAGCCTGGTGACTAGCCCGGTAATTGATGCTACAGAATTGATGCAACCAAATTTTAAAAATTCAGTGCCTCAAGAAACGGTAATTGTAAAAACAGAAACGCCAACAGAGGGTGCCAAGAAAGCGGATAAACAGGTGCTTGTAGCTAAGAAAAAGACAGATTTAAAAGTACCGAATGTAGTGAAGGGAAATACGCGAATTGTCATGGCAAAGAGCACTCCTGTTAAAAGTAAGGAGACGAAACAAACGTTAAGGAATAGCATTAAAATTGATAGTGACGCCTTGCTGTTAGCAGTCACTAAAAGCGATAAAAGAGTCGCAGAAACAACAGCGGTTATAATTCCAAATTCGTCAAGAAAACTATTGAGCCAACGTAAAATAAAAATAAATAGTGATGCATTGTTGTATGCTGTTACCAATCCTAATAAAGATATTAGTGAGTACTATAAAAAGTACCATATTGATAGAAATGAAGTATTGAGAAATATTCAGAAAGAATTAAATAAAGTGAACTTAAGTATAGATGCAGCTACCTTGTTAACTAGTGTAGAAAAAAACATAGACGAAGAAACCTTTAAAAAGAGTTTTATGCAAGTCGTTAAAGGGAAAATCACAGGTTTTGCAAGTGCATTTGCAAATAGAAATAATTAAAAAGGAAGACCTCCAAACAGTAAATAACGTTAATTTAAAAATATAAAAAATGAAAAGAATACTACTCGTACTAGTGTTGTTCTGTACAACTATTGCCTTTTCTCAAGAGAAAAATTTTGAAGATGAAGTAGCAAAAATCTCGAAAAGAATTGAGTTAATTACAAAAACAGAAAAAGCGGCTTTAAAGGAGAAGATTGAATTGATTAATAAACGATTAGATAAAAATGAAATTACTTCTGAGCAAGCACAAAAGTTAAAAAAGGAGGCGGCCGAGTTTCACGCAAGAGTAATTTCAGATAAGGTTGCTGTAGAAGAAGGGAAATTGCAGTTGTTGGTGCAGGATAAAGCCAATGGGAAAATAAAAAGCAAGCCTAAAAAAGAAACAGATTTTGACGATAGTAATTCTTTTACCATAGGAAGAAGAACATTTAGAATTAGAGTAAATGACAATAAAGACTATGATTCTAGAAGAAATAGTCGTTGGGAAAATAGAAAGTCTAGATGGGATGAGAAGGGAAAAAGAAATAGAAGTACTACTACGCAGTTTGTATTTGCTCTAGGTGTAAACAATGTATTAGTGGATCATAAAACGTCTTCATTGGATAACTCAAATTATCAATTCTGGCAATCTCATTTTTATGAATTGGGTTGGACCTGGAAAACAAGAATGGATAGAGATGCTTCTAAATTGTATTTTAAGTACGGGCTTTCATTTTTATGGAATAACCTAAGAGCAGACAATAATATGTACCATGTTGTGAATGGAAATCAAACAGATTTAGTAGTACATACAGAGCGGCTAACAGAAAATAGGTTACGTCATGTTCAAATGAATTTTCCAATGCACCTCGAATGGGATTTTTCTAGAAATGGAGAATATTCTGACGGGCATAAAAGAGATAGAACAAATCAGTCTTTTCGCCTGGGGATTGGTGCATTTGCAGGCTTTAAATTAGGGACAAGACAATATATTGAATATACAGATGGCAACGGAGTGAAAGTGGAAGAGTTGCAAAAAGATAATTTTAATATGAGAATATTAAACTATGGTCTTAGTGCGTATGTGGCCTATAGAAACACCGGTTTATATGTAAAGTATGATATGAATTCTTTATTTAAAAATACAGAAGTTAGAAACCTGTCTTTAGGGGTGCGATTTGATTTTAATTAAATTCCATTATTTTTTAATACACTAGACAAAGCCAAGTTTTTTTTAGACTTGGCTTTGTTGTTTTTCTTTCCATTCTTTACGCATGTCAGTAGATAAGATGCCAGTTCCATCATGTCTCCAACCCGGTGGTTTTAAGAAGTATTTAATTCTGTTGATCAAATTCGTTTTGCTTGTAAATACATCTTTGAGCATATAAAACCATTCTAAGAAAGCTACTTTAACGGGATTAAATGTTTCAATGTTTTTTACCAGTCCATATACCGGTTTTTCAACTTCAGGCTCAAAAGTTCCAAATAGTTTGTCCCAAATAATAAAGATACCCGCGTGATTTCTGTCTAAATACTGAGGGTTTGTTGCATGATGCACTCTGTGATGGCTGGGCGTGTTAAAAATGAACTCAAACCATTTTGGTAATTTGTCAATCATCTCTGTATGTATCCAGTATTGGTAGAGTAAGCTTATAGACATTTGAACTAAAATAAGTACAGGGTGAAATCCAATTAACACCAAAGGAATCCAAAAGATAAAGGTGTAAAAGCTACCAGACCAAGTTTGCCTCAATGCAGTACTTAGATTGTATTTCTGTGATGAATGATGTACAACATGACTTGCCCAGAATAATCTGCTAGTATGTGCTATTCTATGATTCCAATAATAGGTGGCATCTTCTGCAAATAATATCAATATCCAAGCCCACCAAGTAAAGGGAATATCAAATAGATGAAATGTATGATATACGAAATAGAAAACTGCTAAAACCATTGTTTTGGTAAATAACCCAATCGCTACGTTTCCAAGTCCCATAGCAATAGAAGTAGCCGCATCTTTGTATTGATAGTCTTCCATTTTAACTTTAACCGTTAATATAACTTCTATAATAACTGTAGCGACAAAGAACGGAATGGCATAATGAATAAGGTTAGGTAAATCAGGTATTTGCATAAAATTATGATGTATTTTTGTACTTACAAACATAATTAAAAAAAGAGTTAATTTTCTTTGTGTTAACACGATGTTTTCTATTTAAAAGTTTGTATATTTGCAGCCTTAAAAATAATTTTAAACAATTAATTATGAATCATTACGAAACTGTTTTCATTTTGAATCCCGTTTTATCTGATACGCAGATAAAGGAAACAGTACAAAAGTTTAACGACTATTTGGTTTCTAGAGGTGCCGAAATGATTTCAAAAGAAGATTGGGGCTTAAAAAAATTAGCTTACCCAATTCAAAAGAAAAAAAGTGGATTTTACCACATGTTTGAGTTTAAAGTGGCTGGAGAAGAGATTTCTTCATTCGAACTTGAGTTTAGAAGAGATGATAGCGTTATGCGTTATTTAACTGTTAAATTAGATAAACACGCTGCAGCTTGGGCTGAAAAGAGAAGAGCACGTGCAACATCTACTAAAAAATAAGAAGATATGTCATCTATAGAACAACAAGCAAAAGGTAACAAGCAGGGAGAAGTAAGATACTTAACTCCGCTTGACATTGAAACTAAAAAAGAAGCAAAATACTGTCGTTTTAAGAAAAACGGTATGAAGTATATCGATTATAAAGATGCTGACTTCTTAATGTATTTAGTAAACGAACAAGGTAAAATTTTACCTAGACGTTTAACAGGAACATCATTAAAATATCAACGTAAAGTTGCAGTAGCTATCAAACGTTCTCGTCATTTAGCGCTAATGCCATATGTTGGAGATATGTTAAAATAATAAAAGAAGAAGCATTATGGAATTAATATTAAAACAAGACGTAGAAAAC
>Ga0209395_1004431_pt1 | contig 16496 bp, 7 predicted proteins | sample GOMGulsemesocosm_3_FD_184635 | JGI IMG/M metagenome (GOLD analysis project Ga0209395, IMG submission 184635) | Methane-oxidizing microbial communities from mesocosms in the Gulf of Mexico - GOM9D Gulf of Mexico (SPAdes) (version 2) | ecosystem: Environmental > Aquatic > Marine > Cold seeps... | reverse complement strand
TAAAGAAGTAGTTAAAGCCATGGTGTCTCCTCAAAAAGTGACATCTATAGCGTTATTCTTAGGCCTAAACGGTACTAATAAACTAACCACAGTATTTATTCAAAAAAACAGTGCTGGCTCTTTAATTTTAAACACTGCCTATAATAAATCTGGAATCTATCCCGAAGATAATGAAGGAGATATTTATGACTTCTCTAAACCATGCCCAACATTTTGTCATTGACTTGGGTAAAAGAATGATTGCCTTTTTTTGAATACGCAAATAACAAGGAATCTCATGAATCATGAACCTAGTATTAAATATACTTTAAGATGGTTTCTCCTTATACTCAAAACGAAATAACATTCTATTTCACAAAGTAACTGCAGCAAACACAGAACAAGAAGCCAATTATTTAACACGTATTTTTACCTGTTTTTTATTCGTATAAAATAACTACTTAAAAAAACAAGTATCTTTATGCTTGTAGAAATTTAACTATCTTAGTTTTTTATAAGCAAAACCCTTAATGAAAAAACTATTTTCAGACGAAAATCAAGTAGTTACAATTGTAGTAATTGGCGTATTATTACTCTTATTAATGGCAATTGCCATGCTACTATTTTTCTTTTTTTCTAGAAAAAAAATTATAGAAAAGGAATTGAAAAATAAAAATCAGGAGTTGGCACATCAAAAAGAAATGATACACGCTTCAATACAGACACAAGAAGTTGAACGAAAAAGAATTGCACAAGATTTACACGATGAAATTAGCTCTAAATTAAATGTAATTCTCTTAAACTCCAACCTAATGATGGATGGAGAATTATCTGCAGAAGAATATACAACAATTAATGACAGTGTAATCGATGTAACAAAAAGAACATTGGAAAGTGCTCGTAAAATAGCGCACGATTTGTTACCTCCTATTTTAGAAAAATTTGGGCTAACCTCAGCTATAGAAGAACTAGTAGATGACTTTAATAATTCTAAAAAAATTCAAATCAACGCTGAGCTTTATTACAATGAAAACTATTTAGAAGTCACTAAAGAATTGCATGTGTTTAGAATTATTCAAGAGCTCATCAACAATTCGATAAGACATGGTAAAGCTAAAGAGATTAGCTTAGAAATAGCAAACAAAGAATCAGGTTTAAGAATTCATTATTCTGACAATGGCATTGGCTTCAATTCTAAAGATAGCAAAAATAACAAAGGCTTAGGCACAAAAAACATTGAAAGTAGAGTAGAAATATTAAACGGATTATTAACCATTAATAGCGAAATAAACAAAGGCATACAGGTTTCGATTATTATTTAACCCCAATACATAATGAAAGAGCAAATACAAATTGTCATCGCTGATGACGAGCAACTTTTTAGAAGTGGAATTTCTTTTCTTCTAAGTAGAGAAGAAAATTTTAATGTGACTTTTGAAGCCGAAAACGGACAAGAACTGGTCGATTATTTATCCAAAGCTAAAACGATTCCAGATATTGTTTTAATGGATTTAAAAATGCCTGTGTTAAACGGCGTAGAAACCACCAAAATAGTTCACAAAAAATATCCAGACATTAAAATTATTGCTCTGACTAGCTATAGTGGTAAATCATTTATTACAAATATGATAAATGTAGGAGCCTCTTCTTACCTATTAAAAAACACAAGTCCAAAAGATGTTGTAAAAACAATAAATGAAGTTCAGAGGAAAGGATTCTATTATGACAATGATGTCATGAAAACCATCCATGAAAATTTATTATCATCAAATGGGAAAAAAATAAAATCTGATCTTGATAAAAAATTACTCTCAAAAAGAGAAATAGAAATTTTAGAACTTATTTGTAAACAACTTACGACCAGTGAAATTGCAGAAAAATTATTCTTAAGCCCTAGAACTGTAGATGGACATCGAAATAATTTACTACTAAAAACAGACTCTAAAAATGTTGCTGGCTTAGTTATTTACGGAATTCAAAAGAAATTGATTGAGCTAGCTATTAGCTTTTAAAATATAATTTCTATCAGAAAAAAGAGTCTGATAGAAATTATTTTTCCTCTTTTGGAAATGCCTGTTTGCTATATATAAACAACAAAACAACTCCAATAGTAATAAAGGAATCTGCTCCGTTAAAAATAGCATTAAAAAAAGTAAAACTTTCACCTTCATACATCGGAAAATATAGCATGTCTACTACTCTACCATAAAATAGTTTTCCGTATGGATTTTCTGCAAAAAGTGTTGCCACTCCATGTGCAGGTGCATCAAATATTACCCCGTAGAAAACAGAATCTATAATATTACCCACTGCCCCAGAAAACACTAATGCAATCGCTATTACAACCGCAATATGTGCATTTCTTTTAATCGTATTTCGCAACCAATATAAAATACCAAATACGGCAACAACTCTAAACAATGTTAAAAAGAGCTTTCCAGTTTTTCCACCAAATTCAAAACCCCAGGCCATTCCATTATTTTCAGTAAAATGGATTCTAAACCAATCGAAAACTCTGACACTTTCTTGAATTTCAAAATGAGTTTTTACGTATATTTTACTAATCTGATCAATTAATAAAGCTACCAAAATAGTAAGTATGGCAATATTTCTTTTTGACATAAAAAGGGAATCGTTATTTTAAATATAAAGAGCTTCCGATTGGAAGCTCTTTTAGTTTTATTGTTTTCTTTTAGCTTCTATGCTGAGTGTAGCATGCGGAACTAGCTTAAGACGTTCTTTCTGAATTAATTTACCAGTAACTCTACAAACACCGTACGTTTTATTTTCAATACGTTGTAAAGCGTTCTTTAAATCTCTAATAAACTTTTCTTGACGAATAGCCAATTGCACATTTGCTTCTTTGCTCATTACCTCAGAACCTTCATCAAACGATTTAAAAGACGGAGAAGTGTCATCTGTTCCGTTATTTGCATCATTTTTATAAGAACTCTGTAAAGACTCTAAATCTTCTTGAGCTCTACCTATTTTTTTGTGTATTATTTCTTTGAATTCCGTTAGGTCTTCATCAGAATATCTGACTTTATTCTCTGTCATAACCCTATATTTTATGAATTAATATTTTGCTTTTGATGTTATCGAATTCAACTTCAACTCCATCTGCTAATGAATCAACAAAAACCATTTCTGAGGTTAAGGTTTCACTCATTATATATGCTTTATTTTCTTCAACAGAAGTTTGTAAGTTTTCAAAGTTTAAAACGCTCAATTTGATTTTGTCTGTTACTTCTAAACCTGAATCTTTACGCAAATTTTGAATTCGATTTACCAATTCTCTTGCAACTCCTTCTTTACGTAAATCCTCTGAAATTGTAACATCTAGGGCTACAGTTAATCCGTTAGCATTTGCGACTAACCAACCTTCAATATCTTTAGAAGAAATTTCTACATCGGTGATATCCAAATGTATACTTTTTTCATCAATTTTAATAGAAAGATTTCCATCTTTTTCTATTTTAATGATATCTTCTTGATTAAAATTTTGAATCACATTAGAAATCGACTTCATATCTCTTCCAAACTTAGGGCCTAAGGTCTTAAAATTCGGTTTAATCTGTTTCACTAAAATTCCTGAAGCATCATCTAACAGCTCAATTTCTTTTACATTTACCTCGTGCTTAATTAAGTCTGAAACTGCTTCAATTTCTTCTTTCTGAATAGCATCTAACACCGGAATCATTATCTTTTGTAATGGCTGGCGTACTTTAATTTTCTCTTTAGCTCTTAATGACAATACTAAAGATGATATTGTTTGTGCATTTTCCATCTTACGTTCTAATGATGCATCAATAAATGATTCATCATGTATTGGAAACTTAGCCAAGTGCACACTTTCAAAGTTTTCTTTTTGAGTCGTTTGCGTTAAATCTTTGTAAAGTCTATCCATAAAGAATGGGGCAACAGGCGCACTTAACTTTGCAACTGTTAACATACATGTATATAATGTTTGGTAGGCAGAAATTTTATCCTGCTCGTAATTTCCTTTCCAGAAACGTCTTCTACACAATCTTACATACCAATTACTTAAAAACTCTTGTACAAAATCAGAAATTGCTCTGGTTGCTTTTGTAGGCTCGTAATCTCCGTAGTATTGATCTACTCTTTTTACCAACGAATGTAATTCTGACAAAATCCAACGATCAATTTCAGGTCTTTCATTTAATGGAACATCAGCTTCAGCATAGGTGAAATTATCGATGTTTGCATATAACGTAAAGAACGAATAGGTGTTGTATAAAGTTCCGAAAAACTTACGACGAACTTCTGCAATTCCTTCTAAATCAAATTTTAAATTATCCCACGGATTTGCATTGCTAATCATATACCAACGTGTAGCATCAGCACCATAAGTTTTCAACGTTTCAAAAGGATCTGTTGCATTTCCTAAACGCTTAGACATTTTTTGCCCCTTTTTATCTAATACCAATCCATTTGAAACTACGTTTTTATACGCAACTGAATCAAAAACCATCGTACTTATTGCATGCATTGTGTAAAACCAACCTCTTGTTTGATCTACTCCTTCTGCAATAAAATCAGCTGGGTAACTTTCTTTATTGTCAATTAACTCTTTGTTTTCAAACGGGTAATGCCATTGTGCATACGGCATAGCACCTGAATCAAACCAAACATCAATCAAATCACTTTCACGTTTCATTGGTTGACCAGAAGCAGAAACTAATACTACTTTATCAACTACATTTTTATGTAGGTCAATCTTATCGTAGTTTTCTTCTGACATATTTCCAACCTCAAAATCGGCAAAGATATCTTCAGTCATTACACCTGCATTAACAGCACGTTTCATTTCTGATTTCAATTCAGCTACAGAACCAATCATGATTTCTTCTTTCCCGTCTTCTGTTCTCCAGATTGGCAATGGAATTCCCCAAAAACGAGATCGAGATAAATTCCAATCATTGGCATTCTTTAACCAGTTTCCAAAACGACCTGTTCCAGTTGATTCTGGTTTCCAGTTAATCGTTTCATTCAACTCGTGCATTCTATCTTTTATAGCTGTTACCTTGATAAACCAAGAATCTAACGGATAGTACAAAATTGGCTTGTCAGTTCTCCAACAATTTGGATAACTATGCACATATTTTTCTACTTTAAAGGCTTTGTTTTCTGTTTTTAGTTGGATGGCTAATTCTACATCTACAGATCTCTCTGGTGCTTCACCATCATTGTAATATTCATTCTTTACATATTTCCCTGCATACTCTCCCATTTCTGGTCTAAACTTCCCTTGTAAATCTACTAAAGGAACTGGGTTTCCATCCTTATCCAACACTAATAATGGCGGAATCTCTGGTGTTGCTTGTTTAGCAACCATTGCATCATCCTGCCCAAATGTTGGCGCAGTATGTACAATTCCGGTACCATCTTCTGTGGTCACAAAATCACCAGAAATTACTCTAAAAGCATTCTCAGGATTTTCATATGGCAATGCATATTTCAACAATTGCTCATATTTGATTCCAACTAAATCTGCTCCTTTAAATTCATTTAGTATTGTATACGGAATTTGCTTATCACCTTCAGCATAGTTTGCCAATTCGGCAACATCATCTACTTGATTAAACTTCTTTCCAGCAAATTGTTTTCCAACTAAATTTTTAGCCAAAACAACTTGAATTGATTCAAAAGTATATTGATTAAACGATTTAACTAAAACATATTCAATTTTTGGCCCAACAGTTAATGCTGTATTACTAGGCAAGGTCCACGGAGTTGTTGTCCAAGCTAAGAAATGTACATCTCCATCAACTTGCAAAAAGCTAGGCAATGTTTCTTTTATCGTTTTAAACTGCGCAACAATTGTTGTGTCAGTAACATCTTGATAAGTTCCTGGTTGATTCAACTCGTGAGAACTTAAACCGGTACCAGCCTTTGGAGAATATGGCTGAATTGTATAACCCTTGTACATTAATTTCTTAGAGTAAATCTCCTTTAGCAACCACCAAACAGATTCCATGTATTTTGGTTTATAAGTAATATACGGATCTTCCATATCTACCCAATACCCAACTTTTTTGGTCATGTCGTTCCAAATGTCAGTATAACGCATTACTGCTTTTTTACAAGCCTCGTTATATTCTTCTACCGTGATTTTTGTCCCGATATCCTCTTTGGTAATACCTAATTCTTTTTCGACACCTAATTCTACAGGTAAACCATGTGTATCCCACCCAGCCTTGCGCTTTACTTGGAATCCCTTCATCGTTTTATATCGAGGGAAAATATCTTTAATGGCACGAGCTAAAACATGATGCACACCTGGTAAACCGTTTGCCGAAGGTGGCCCTTCAAAAAACACAAATGGTTCTTTTCCTTCACGTGTAGTTACACTTTTCTCAAAAATGTTGTTTTCTTCCCAATAGTTTAAGATTTCATCTGCTACTTTTGGTAAGTCAAGTCCTTTATATTCAGTAAATTTCGTGCTCATTTTTTCCTTCTATATAATCGATGTGCGAAATTACGGATTTTCTATGATTTAGCGAGTTTATTGCATAAAAAAACACTTCAACTGATTGAAGTGTTTTTTTATTTTTTTTTAGGTTGATTATCTAACTTTTAAGAATTGTCCAACTACTATTTTATTTTCCTTAATAATATTAAGTTCTTTTAGTTTTTTAAGGCTGATATTATATTTTTTAGCAATAGAAAATAATGTGTCCCCATATAGTACTTTGTGAATAGAACCCTGACTTTTTAGTACTGGTTTAGGCTCACTTTTAACAGCAGTAGAATTCACAACTACAAATTCTGTTCTTCTATTTAATTGATGCTCTTCTTTGGAACACTTTATTCTATTTGTATGTGCGTCGTTATCTACACAATCATTTGTCAACTCTGATTCTCCGAAACCTCTCCCTGTAATTCTTGCAGGATTAATCCCTTTTGACACAATATATTTAACAGTAGATTTTGCTCTTCTGTCTGACAGTGCTTCATTGTAAATTGCTCTACCTCTTGCATCTGTATGTGAACCAGATCTAATAACTAAAGAAGGATATTTTTGCATAATTGCAACCACTTTATCCAGTTCAAAAGCTGCATCTCCTCTAATATTAGATTTATTGTAGTTAAAGTATATTGGATTTATTCTAACAACTATTTGGCCATTAGAATACTGGAAATCATCTTTTAAACTCAACGCTAAGTTCTGAATTGTTTCTCCATTGGTTTTTGGTGATACAAAAAGTTTAAACCCGTTGTTAAAATATAATTTACTTGCTTCTACTTTATATGAAGTATTGCACTTTATTTTAAATTGATACTTTCCATCAACACCAACAATTAGACTGTCCTTTTTTAAATTATTTTGATACAACACAACTTTAGAGCCAGGAAGAATAGCCGTCGTTAATTTATCCGTTACAACACCTTTAACTAATTGATTACAGATTACAACTTTCTTACGAATCACAAAAGAATACAGATCATCATCTCCTTTACCTCCTTCTCTATTTGAAGAGAAAAAACCGATTCTTTTTTTTCTATTTACAGTAAAAGAAAAATCATCCTTTTTACTATTTATTGGTTGTTTTAAGTTTTCAACTTTACCCAATAAATTGTTTACTATTTTACTTTTAAAAACATCCAATCCTCCCAAGCCAATATGGCCGTTAGAAGAAAAATAAAGAGTATTATCACTACTTACAAAAGGAAACATTTCTGTCCCTTCTGTATTTATTTGTGTTCCTAAATTTACTGGGATTCCATAACTATTATCACCTGTTACAGAAACCTTATAAATATCTGTATCTCCATACCCACCTGGCATATCTGAACTAAAATATAAGGTCTTTTCATCTTCACTAAGCGCAGGGTGTCCAACAGAATATGCATCATTATTAAAAGGCAATTCTTCAATATTTACCCATAAACGATTAACTAACTCTGCCTTATATATTTTTAAATGAGATACTCTTTTATCATCACTTTTTAATTTCTTTCCATTAAAATTATCTCTTGTAAAATACATGGTTTTACCATCTTTTGTGATAATTGCCGAAGCATCATGATATCTACTATTTACACCAATGGCTTCATGAATTGTATTTCCATCAGTAAATTGAATATCAATACCATCATTAAAAGTTAGAATATCTGTCGAGTACACATCGTAAAAAGGTTGTTTATTCCATTGATAAATTTTCGTCTTTGAGCTATTCATCTGTGGTCTTGTAGAAGAAAAAACAATAAGACTGTCATTAAAATACGCTCCATAATCTGAGTACTTACTATTGATAGAAAGGTTGCGTACTTTTTCAAATTCTGATTTTGATGTATTGTACTTTTTTAAATAGCCTGAATTACTCTCAAGAGATTGCACCCTAGAATCTCGTGCATTGATCGCTTTCATCTTTAACAACCACGCATCCGATTTTTTATAACTCCCATTACTCTTCAAACTCTGCGCATATCTAAAATAATACAAATGCGAAATACCATCGTTATCATATTTCTGAAACAGTTTTTCATACCAAATTTCTGCTTCTGCCGTGTTCGAATTAAAGTAATATGAATCGCCTAACCTTGATAGCACATGTTTTGTGCTATCTCCTTTTTGAGCCATTTTTTTGTACAGTTCTGCAGACTTCACATAAGAAAATTCACCAAAATAAGTATCCGCAGTATATCTTCTTTGTCCAAAAACAGTTGCTACAAAAAAGAATAAAAATAATGTTGTAATTTTTTTCATATTTAAAGGCTTTAAAAGAATCTTGGAGATTTTAATTTAGGAGATTTTAATAGATCAAATTGCAACATTACCTCGTGAGTTCCCGAATTGTAGTTTCTATAATTTGAAGTCGTTAAATCATATGCATATCCTATGTTTATACGTTCTGACATCTGAATACCAAACAAGGCACTTATAGAATCATCCCAACGGTAAGCGAGTCCTAAATTAAATTTTTCATTAAACAAGAAATTTGCAGAAAGATCTACAGACAAAGGCGCTCCAGAAACTATTTTCGTTAAAACTGCTGGCTTAAATTTTATAGTCTCAGTCATATCAAACACATAACCGGCTATAAAAAAGTAATGCAACCTTTCTACAGCTGTAGATTCTAAAAAATCGTTGTAATGATCTGTTCTTAAAAAATTTGGAACAGAAAGTCCAGCATACCACTTGTCAGTATAATAATACAAACCAGCTCCTAAAGTTGGTAAAAATTTATTATTTACATTGTTATTAAAAACAACATCTGCGGGATTGTGGTATTTACCTTTAGACCAATCTAAATTTAAAGTTCTGCCCCCCAAACGTATACCAAAAGCCAATTTACCTTCTTCGCTTGTTTTAATTGTATAAGAAATGTTCGCATCGAAATACAACTCTTGAGATGGCCCTAATTTGTCATTTATTAAATTCAATCCTATTCCTATTCCACTAAAACCTATTGGAGAATGCAAACTGAATGTTTGTGTTTGCGGAGCTCCAGAAATTCCGACCCATTGTGATCTTGCCAAAGCAGCAATACTTAAGTCTTCTTTTGATCCTGCATAGGCCGGATTTATACTCATCGTATTGAACATATATTGCGTATACTGCGGATCTTGCTGCCCATAGCTATCTATGGTGGTAATTACTGAGATCAATACTACCAATAAACTTTTATAAATAAGTTTCATAAAATTTAATTTTTCTTTTTTTTCTTTGCTCATCTTATCTATTAATATAAATCCATCCTTTTTGTGGCTTAGAACCGTCTCCTAAATCTAGTACATAATAATAGGTTCCAACTGGTAATTTCTTATCTGACTGTACTGTTGCTCTTCCGGTAGAAGTTCCATCCCATGTATTATCATATCCTTTCTTCTTATAAACGGTATTACCCCATCTATTAAAAACTTCTAAAACATTATTAGGATATTTATTTATACAGTCTATTGTAAAGAAATCATTTACACCATCATTATTAGGAGAAAACTCATTGTAAACAGATAAACAAATTGGTGTTGTATCCTCCGAATCAGAATCATTTGTGCTATCAGAATCATTTTGATCTACACTAATTACGCTTGCAGTATTCAAATAATTACCTGTTTCATTTACTGTTACAGTAACATATAACAATGCAGATTCTCCGATTGATAAACTAGAAATAGTCCAATTTGAAAAACCGTCATAAGTTCCTTTTGCCGTGTGATGTGATACATAGGTATAACCTGACGGTAATGATTCTTCAATATCAATATTGGTTGCTGTACCTAATCCTATATTTTCTACTTTAATTGTAAAAATAACTTCGCTATTTACAACAGGATTTAGAACATTTACTGTTTTTAAAATCTTTAAGTCAACATCTAATAATACTATTCCGATTTTATCATCATCATCTTCACCGTTTCCACTTCCATCTCCAGAACCATTTCCTGATTCACTATCTGGATCGTATTGATCTGCTGAATTTACTTCTGCTATATTCAAATACTCTCCTGTTGTTCCAGTAGGTACAAGCACTCTAACATCTAACTCTAAAGTTTTTGTCGTTGCGTTTGGAATATCACCAACTGTCCAAATTCCTGTAGCAGAATCGTACGTTCCGTTTCGATGCGTCACATATTCAAACCCAATTGGTAAATGATCTATAACAGTAACATTTGTTGCGGTACTTGGTCCAAAATTTTGAACTGCTAGTGTAAATGTTACTACATCTCCAACATTTGCACTTTCAGTATTTAAGGTCTTTTTTAAATTTAAATCTGAGACTTGTAAATCAATATTCACAGCACTTTCATCATCTTCACTTTGATCTCCATTGTCATTGGCAACTTTACTATTTGGGTCGTATTGATCTGAAGCCGTTACCTGGGCTTTATTGTTATACTCATTAACCGGAATAGGATATGTTGTTGGTGTATTTACGACAACCTTGTAGGTAAACTCATCAGACCCCGAAACTTGAATCGTTTTACCAGACCAAGTTAAGGTATGATTTGCAGCACTGTAAACTCCATTGTTAGATACAGAACCTAAAACATAGGTATATCCTTTAGGCAATACATCTTCTACAGCAACATTGGTTGCAATATCTGGCCCAGAATTTTCTAATTTTAATGTAAAGGTAAGCTCGTCTCCTACATTAGGGTTTGAATCATTCACCGTTTTTAATAAACTTAAATCAGCAACTTTTGGCGAATTGATTGTAAAGCTATCTTCATCATCTTCACTTTGATCTCCATCATCATTATCAACATCACTGTCTACATCCTGACTATCACTAGCAGTAATTTGAGCAGTGTTTTTATATTGATCAACAATTGAATTGTCTGGCGCTTTTACTTTTGCTTGATATGTGACTTGCAAACCTGATAATGTGACTTGCAAAGAATTCCAATGAATAACTCCTGCTGAATAGCTACCTCCATTAGATGCACTACCTGTAATATATTCAAAACCTTCTGTTGGAATCACATCTTTTATTGCGACACCTGTTGCGTTGTCTGGTCCATTATTATTTAATGTTAACGTAAATGTAATAACATCACCAACGTTTGGTGAATCGTTATTTACAGTTTTCGCTAAATCTAAATCAGAACAGGTATTGATTACAACATTTATTAATTTTCTAGTTGCACTTACACAACCTGTAGTTGTATTCCTTGCTTCTGCATAATATTGTCTGGTTGATAAAACGTCGGTACTATTAAGAGCAGTTCCTCCTGTTGCTGATAAATACCATCTAACTTCTACCCCTGTTTGTGGCGTAGATGCTAAATCAGAAACACGACTCAATCCACAGAAAGTTTGGTCAATAGCAACAGGAACTACTGGCAAACTATTTATTGTAATTACCACTGGTGTTCTTGTAGCGCTTAAACATCCTGTTGCAATCGCTGTAGCTTCTGCATAATAGGTGGTCGTTGCACTTATAACTGTTGAATTTGGTAAAGATGTTCCTCCTACTGCTGTTGCATACCACTTAATTGCAACGCCATTTACTGCTGAATAAGAAATATTTCCTATAGTACTTACATCACAAAATGATTGATTAAAAATACTAGGAGCTAAAGGTGCATCTGGTAACAATAAAGTTGCTGAAACTACATTCGAAATACAATTTGTTGTTGTGTCTGTAACACTTATTTCTGTGTACACTCCAGCTTCCAAATTTAAAATTGATACTTCTCCATTAGAATCTGAACCTAAAGTTGGTTTGACAGCAACTACAACATTGTCTTTTTTATAAGACACTTCATATGTTTTTCCTGTGGATAATCCCTGCAAAACAATTTTACCATCGTTTAGAATACAGCTTGTTAAATCTGTAAATGATTTTAAAGCAATTACAGGCGAACTTGGTGCTGTTAATATTGCATTGGAAATCTTATTAGAAACACAATTACTTGCATCTGTAACTGTGATGTTTGTATAAGAACCTGCCATTAAATTTGGTAAAATTAAACTTCCACTACTATCAGATGACAGTGCAAAAGGTAGCACTGCTGTTCCGTTGAAATCGTAATTAACAGTATAACTTTCACTTGTTACCAAGCCTAACAACTCTATGCTTCCAAATCCGCTACATGTAGTTGGACTTGTTACAGCTCCCAAACTAATTACTGGTGGACTTATAACAGCTCTTGTTATTGTATTAGAAGTACAACCTCCTAAAGTAACACTGATGTTTTCATATAAACCAGCATCCAAATTTGTAAACAATAATCTTCCTAAACCATCAGATGTTGCATTTTGTGTTCCTGATGTTCCGTTAAGAGTATAATTAATTGTGTATGCTAAATTGGCTCCAACAGTAATAATTTCCATACTTCCTTTCCCAGAACAGGTGACCGGATGATTTACTGCATCTATTGTTATTGTTGGTGCAGATGGATCATTTAATGAAATACCTCCTAACACATTTGATTCACATCCAGCAATTTCTACTTTAATAATCGAATAACTTCCTGAGTTTAACCCTGATATTGTAATCAGCCCTGCTAAAGCAGTTTCGCTTGACAATGTTACAAGTACACCATTCCTTTCATAAGTAACTTTATAAATTGTTCCAGAAACCAATCCGTTAATTACAATCTCACCATCCGATGCTCCACAAGTACTTGGATTGGAACTAGAATCAACACCAATAGTTGGAGCAACTGGTTCATCTATAGTTATTGGCCCAGCCAGCACATTAGAAATACAACTATTTAATGTTATTTTTATGTCTGTATACGTTCCTTTAGACAGGCTACTTATTAGAATATTTCCTAAATTGTCTGATGTTTTGTTCGTGTTAAAAACAATTCCATCTTTCTTATATGTCAATTCATACAAGATATTATTACCTAAACCTGTAAGCTCAATACTTCCTTCTGTACCAGAACAAGTTGTTGCATTTGTTACATTTCCTAATGCAATAACTGGAGTTGGTTTCACAGTAACATGTATCAAATTTCTTGAACTGTAACAGTTGGTTGTTGTATTTCTAGAAGCTACATAATAAACGCCAGTAACTAAATTATCCGTTCCTAACAATGCAGTACCGCCAGTAGCAACTGTGTACCATTTTGCTTCTTCTCCAGTATTGACTGTTGCAACTAAATCTGACACCATTTTAGGCCCACAGAATATTTGATCTACAGCTGTAGGAGTTGAAGGAAGCGCATTGATTGTTACTGCAACAGCTGTTCTACTACTAACACATCCTGTTGCTAAACTAACAGCTTCTGCATAATAGGTTGTTGTTGATAATGCTTCCATTGTTGATAAAGAAGTTCCTCCTGTAGCATTTAAATACCACTTTAATTCAGATCCTACTGGTACAGTCGCGACCAAATCACTGATCATTCCTGAATCACAAAATTCTTGATTCGAAGCCGTTGGGTTATTGGGCCCAACTGGATTTGTGATGCTTGCACTTAACTCATTTGAAGAACAACTAGTAGTTGTACTTGTCGCTTTTATTTTTGTATAATTTCCTCCTATTAAATTAATTATATTTATCGACCCTGAAACATCAGAACCTAAATTTAACGAAGTTAAGTTTCCATTTAATTCATAAGACACCACATAAGATGTATTGGCGATTAAGCCTCCTATTTGAATAGTTCCATCACCAACAATACAACTAGTCGGGTTTACTTTTGTTCCTAAAGTAATACTTGGCGCAATAGGATCTGTTAACGTAGCCGTTGCAATACTATTCGAAATACAACCTCCTGTTTCTACTTTTATATCGGTATATGTTCCAGCAACTAAATCAGTAATAATCAATGAACCTGATCCATTTGAATTTATTGATTTAGTAACGGTATTACTATTGAATGTATAACTAACATTATACGGTGAACTCACAACCAACCCTTGTAATTCAATTGAACCAAAACCGTTACATGTTGTCGGATCAGAAAGTGCCCCTAAACTAATTGTTGGTGGATTCAGTACAAATCTTGATATTGTATTTGAAGTACAACCAGCCAATACAACCGTGATATTTTCATACAATCCAGCATCTAAATTTGTTACCTCTAACAAACCTGTACCATCACTTGTGTTTGTAGTTGTACCTGCAATGCCATTATGTATATAATTAACTGTATATAATGTGTTTGCTACTAATCCTGAAAACTCTGCGCTTCCTTTTCCTGCACATGTAGTAGGGTCATTCACTTTCGATAAAACCAAAACTGGTGTAGCAGGATCTGCCAGTGACAATCCAGTAAGCATGTTCGAAGTACAATTATTCGCATTTACAAAAATGTCTGAATAATTACCCGCAGACAAACCTGTAATAGATACTTTTCCTGAACTAGCAACTGATGACGGAATAGTAGTTAAAGTTCCATTTTTTTGATAACTTATTTCATAAGATGTTCCGTTTTCTAATCCAGAGATCACAATCTCTCCATCTACTCCACTACATGTCATAGGATTTGAGCTGCTATCAATACTAATTACTGGAGGGGTTGGATCACTAATCGTTATTGGACCTACAAGAACATTAGAAAGGCATCCATTTAAAGTAACTGAAACATCCGAATAACTACCTGAACTTAATCCAGAGATTAAAATATTTCCTGAGTTATCAGATTTTATTGTCGGATTAAATGTGCTTCCATTTTTTTTATAACTAACTAAGTAATCTGTCAAAGCGGTTACACCTGTTAATTGAATACTACCTTCAGTTCCTAAACATGTGGTAGCATTAGAAACGGTTCCTAAAACAATTGCCGCAGTAGGTTTAACGGTTACTGTCGATGTATCTGTCAACTCAGCTGTACATAATGACGCGTTTGTTGCTAATACATTATAAACTGTTGTTATTGTTGGGCTCACCGTAAATATAATATCTACACCTGTCCCTATAACTGCTGTACCAATCAAACTGTCATCACTATCTTTTCTTAATTGATAACTAACCCCTAAAACACTATTAGATAATGTAATATTTCCTGATAATCCATTACAAATAATTGCATTACTCAGCGCTAAATTATTCAATGGTAAGTCATTTACTGTAACAGTTGATATATCGGTAAGTTCAACTGTACATAATGAAGTATTTGTTGCCAACACATTGTAGTCAGTTGTGCTATTTGGGTTTACTGTAAAGACTAGATTCCCGCCTGTTCCCACTAAAGCAGAACCAACCAAACTGTTGTCACTATCTTTTCTTAATTGATAACTAACCCCTAAAACACTACTTGATAAGGTTATTTGTCCATTTGCTCCTTTACAGATTATTGCATCACTTACAGACAAACTTGCTGATGGCAATGGATTAATAGTTAAAACAACTGTGTCAGTAGCAACATTTCCGCCTCCCGTTACGGTTATTTTTAATGTCACAGTACCTGCAATAATATCTTGAGCACTTGGTGTATATATTATATCTTCTGCTGTAGTATTGTTAAAACTTCCTACTGTTGTTCCGTCTGCATTTATTGCTGACCAAATTATCGTTCCATTTGTAGCAGTAGCTGAAGCAGTAAAAGTCTTTCCTACACAAATAGCTGAAGCTACACCTGCATCAGCAGTGGCTTTTGGTGTATTGGTATCTGTACAGCCTGTACATGTCGGATCTGGATCTGTAGTATCACTACTCGTAGATGCAACATTGACTAAGTTCCCTGTGAAATTCGAAGGAACTGATAAGGTAACTGTATATACAACATTGTCTCCATTTGCAATCGTAGTTGTAGTATCATCCAAAGCTCCAACGGTTTCTGCGCCTGCTCCTTTCTTCCACATTCCAACGGTTATTCCAGTTGGAAATGCATCTTGAACTCGAACATTAGTGGCATCACTTGGTCCGTTATTGGTTACCGTAATTATATAAACAACATCTTCTCCAGCAGTATAAGTAGTTTGACTATCGGTCTTAACGGTTACTAAATCTGATTGTGCTACCGGAACTGGCGTGTTGGTTGAACTGTCATCTGATCCATCTGGATCATCTTGATCACCACTAATTGTAGCAGTGTTTGCATAGGTTCCCGTTGCTTTTACTGTGGCTGTTATCGCTAGTGTAGCCGTT
>Ga0209395_1004430_pt1 | contig 16504 bp, 12 predicted proteins | sample GOMGulsemesocosm_3_FD_184635 | JGI IMG/M metagenome (GOLD analysis project Ga0209395, IMG submission 184635) | Methane-oxidizing microbial communities from mesocosms in the Gulf of Mexico - GOM9D Gulf of Mexico (SPAdes) (version 2) | ecosystem: Environmental > Aquatic > Marine > Cold seeps... | reverse complement strand
ACACCGGCTTGGAATATTTCTTATTATCAAGACCAAGCAAGAAAAACAGTCATCAATGAATCATGGATTGTTGATTCTAGTTTTACCTCTACTAAAAACGCTACTGAATACATCACAATGAAAGGTGAAATTAAACCATTAGAAAGTGGTGTTCATACTTTAAAGGTGTCTGTTGAAGGGGCTTTTACGTTAAAAGTTGAAGGTGAAAGTATAATCGATTTAAGACGTAATGATGACACTGTCCTGTCTTATGAAATTGCTTTACAGGCTGAACAAAAATATACCTTTGAAATTACTTACGATGGTAACGATGAATTTACTTTAGGTTGGGATGCTCCCGGAAGTTTATTCGCTGAAGAAGCAGAATATATTGCAGCAGCAAAAACCGCAGATGTCGTTATCTATTTTGGTGGTTTAAGTCATGGTGATGACCGCGAGTCGATTGATCGTCCTGATATGAAATTACCGAATAGCCAAGATGAAATCATTAGCAAACTGTTAGCCGCTAATGAACAGACGATCGTATTTTTAGTTGCAGGTTCTGCGGTAGAAATGCCATGGGCAGAGCAGGCTAATGCTATCGTTTGGGGATGGTACGGCGGTATGGAAGCCGGCCATGCTTTCGCCGATATTTTATTTGGCGAAGTAAACCCAAGTGGAAAAATGCCAATAACTTTACCTGAAAAGTTAGAACATACTGCACCTATTGCCCTTAATGATTATAACGCGCAAGAATCGTTATATAGCGAAGGCGTTTTTATTGGCTATCGTTGGTTTGAGCAACAACATATTAAACCGATTTTTACTTTCGGGCATGGTTTGTCGTACACCCAGTTTGATGTTTCGAATATTCAATTATCGAGTCAAAGCATTAAAGGTAATGAAAACATCAAAGTTACAGCACAAGTAAAGAATACGGGCGAGGTTGCTGGTGCGGAAGTTGTTCAGTTGTATTTACATGATAAAAAAGCAAGTGTTGAACGTCCATTAAAAGAGTTGAAAGGTTTTGAAAAGGTCTTTTTACAGCCTGGTGAAACTCAACAAATCTCTATTGAATTAACTAAACGAGACTTGTCTTTTTGGGATGTTAAAACCAATAACTGGTTAGCTGAAACAGGCGACTTTGAAGTGCAGTTAGGGACATCATTCGATGATATCCGTCTGAAAAGTATTTTCAATTATTCAAGTCTGTAATCTTATGGATGGGGCACTTATACTTACATTTTAAATAATGTATAGCAGTTTGTATCAAGGTTTGATGTCGTTTATTAAATATCCAGCTAGGTTAGGTGCCACTTGCATAGCTCGTTGAAACGGGCTTGGATATTGTTGTCACTAGAGACACGAAATTAGAGGGTGCATAAATTCTATTTATTTTTGAACCGTACTTATTTTGTTACATGTTGTCTGTAACCGTACTCGAAAAAATGATGAAAAACTTAGCAGAGTTGCATAAGATATAGCGATAATAACTAAGGGATATAAGATGAAAAAGAAATATTTAGCGACAGCAATAGCCGCAAGTTTAACATTATCTGCCTGTATGATAACCAGTGATGGTATAAAGTCATCGTCAGAATTGGCCGCCATTAATAACGCTAGCAGTAGCGAGTCACAGCACTCTAGCGAAAATAGCGCCAATAAAGTCTTTAGCCAAAAATACTTATTTAAAGAGTTAGCTAACGGTTTACGTGTGTTAGTGGTGAAAACAGATTACCCAGATCTTGTTTCAATACAAATTCCAGTTTCTGTCGGTTCTCGAGATGAAAATGAAGTCGGTAAAACAGGCTTTGCACATTTCTTCGAACATATGATGTTTAAAGGGTCAGATAAATTTCCACAAGATGTTTATTCCGATTTATTTAAAAATGCTGGTGTTGACAATGGTGCTTACACGACCAATGATTACACCAATTATCACTTAGATTTTTCTAAAGATAACTTAGACAAAGTATTAGAGATTCAAGCGGATCATTTTAAAAACCTTAAATACACAGATGCACAATTTAAAACTGAAGCATTAACAGTAAAAGGTGAATATTTAAAAAACAATGCGAGTCCTACGCGTAAGTTATTAGCGGCTGTTCGTAAAGAAGCATACGATACTCATACTTATGAACATACAACTATGGGTTTCTTTGAAGATGTAGAAGCAATGCCTGACCAAATTGCTTACGGTCAAAAGTTCTTTAAGCAGTTCTATAAACCTGAATATGTTTCTTTAGTTATTGTTGGTGATGTTGATCCTAAAGCGACAATGGCTATGGTTGAAAAACATTGGGGTAGTTGGCAAAAAGGTGATTTCGTTAGTGATATTACACCAGAGCCAAAGCAAGAAGCGGCCAAATATGTACATGAAAAATTTGATGGTTTACCGGGTCATTGGTTATTAGTTTCTTATAAAGGATCTGACTGGCAACCGAAGAAAAAAGATCGCGCTGCTTTAGATTTAATTTCTGAATTATACTTTTCAAGTAACTCAGCATTATATCAAGAGTTAGTGGTAGACAAACAGTTGGCGAGCCAAATGTTTAACTACAACCCTGAAACAAAAGATGCGGGTTTACGTCACGTATTCATCAAAGTTAATGATGAAAAAGATTTAGCAACCGTGCGCGATGCTGTTAATAATACCTATGCGCAAGCACGTACCGAGTTAGTTTCAGCACAAAAGCTTGATAACTTAAAATCTAATTTAAAATATAGTTTTGTCAATAGCCTAGACTCTTCTGAGTCTATCGCTTCAACACTTGCCAGTTATATGCACTTTGATCGCGATCCCGAAACGATTAACCACTTATATAACAGCTTTGACAAGGTTACAGCAGAAGATATTCAACGTATCGCCAATAAGTATTTTGTTGATGAAAACCGCACAACGGTAACCTTATCAGCATTAGATAAAGTGGCTAACTTTGACCAAGAAGTTAATCTAAACGCTGCTGTTGCAAAAATAGAAATGAAAAAAGCGCATCCTAGCGCACCAAAGTTTTCGGTTTTAGATAAAACCAATGACTCCCCTTTGATTGATGTTAACTTCTTATTTTATACCGGAGCAGCAGCAGATCCCGTTGGGAAGAAAGGCGTAGCAGCACTAACCGCTAGTATGTTAACCCAAGGTGGTTCAAAAACGCGTAGTTATAAAGATATTCAAGAAGGATTATATCCTTTAGCCGGACGATTCTCGTCTCAGCTTGATAAAGAAATGATGTCGTTTACCGGCCGTGTTCATAAAGACAACGCGACACAATGGTATGAACTTATTAGTGATCAATTATTGAACCCCGGCTGGCGTGAAGATGACTTTAAGCGTTTGAAGAAAGAGCTAATCGATGGCATTAAATCAGGCCTTAAATCTTCTAATGATGAAGAATTAGGTAAAGAGGTGCTTTATAGCGAGCTTTATCAAGGCCATGTTTATGAAAACTTCAACAGTGGTGATTTGTCTGATTTAGCAACAATTACCATTGAAGATGTTAAAGCTTTCTACAACAGCCAACTTACGCAAGCTAAATTAAATTTAGGTATTACCGGCGCTATGCCTAGTGCTTTAAAAGCACAGCTAATGACCGACTTAACGGCTTTACCTGAAGGTGATGAAAAACGCTTAACTATTGCCAAAGCTCCTGTTTTAAAAGGGCATCATGCAACCATTATAGAAAAGAATGCAGAATCTACAGCGGTATCTTTTGGTTTTCCAATTGATACTATCCGCAGTGACAAAGACTGGGCAGCGCTTTGGTTAGTACGCTCATACTTTGGTGAACACCGTAGTTCTAATAGCTACTTGTATAAACAAATACGCCAAGCGCGTGGTATGAACTATGGTGATTATTCTTATATTGAATATTTTCCACGTGGTATGTACCAAACTAAGCCTGACGCAAACTTAGGCCGTTCTAGCCAAATTTTCCAAGTATGGTTACGTCCTTTACGTTCAAACAATGATGCACATTTCGCAACACGTGCTGCTTTGTTTGAATTGGACAAATTGATTAAAAATGGCATGAGTGAAAAAGACTTTCAGTCAACGCGTAATTATTTAACTAACTATGCACCACAATTAGTTGCTAGCCAAGACCAACAGTTAGGTTATGCACTTGATAGTGAGTTTTATGACACTCAAGAGTTTGTTAAGTACGTACGTGGTCAGTTTGAAAAGCTCACTTTAGCCGATGTTAATCGTGTTATTTATGAAAATTTGCAAACTGATGATATTCACTATGTGTTTATTTCAGGCGACGGTAAAGATATGAAAAAACGTTTGTTGTCTGAACAAGTATCACCATTAAAATATAACAGTGATAAGCCTGCTGAACTTATAGCAACCGATAAAATTATTGAAAGCTATAAGTTAACGTTGCCGGCGATTAATGTTGACGTTATTGCTGTCGATAAAGTTTTTCAATAAGCTACAGTCATAGTCAGTATTGATTACACCTTGATAAAACACCACGCTTGACGTGGTGTTTTTATTTTAAATAATAAATGAATTTATGACTATTAGGTTTTACAAATAACTTATACAATTTTGTAGATTACTTATAATGGCAAAATAAAGCTTGAGGTTTTAAGGAAGCATATGACAATTGATAGTTTATTCGCTTTGTTCAGTGCCATGTTTATATTGGCAATAATTCCAGGGCCTGCCGTGTTCGCGATTATAGCTCGCTCTTTTTCGTCTGGTAATATACAAGCATTCTACATGACAGTGGGTATAATTATGGGAGATTACCTCTTTATTTTTCTCGCATTATTTGGTCTGTCTGCACTAGCGGAGTTAATGGGAAGCGCTTTCTTTATTATAAAATACCTTAGTGCTGTTTATTTAATATGGCTTGGAATTAAACTTCTACGAACTAAAACGGACCCTATTGATATTCAAGTATCCGAAAATACATCTGCAATTTCTAATTTCTTAACGGGTATGTTTCTTACACTCGGCAACCCGAAAGCTATTTTATTTTATATTGGTTTTTTCCCTGCTTTTATCAATGTAAGTGATGTTACCTTTTATGATACAAGTTTAATCATGTTAGCTGCTACAGTGGCATTTGGCAGCGTAAATATGTGCTACTCATTATTAGCAGTAAAAGCTAAAAATTCGTTTAAATCACCTAATGCGGCTAGGGTTATTAATAAGACTGCAGGTACTATAATGGTTTCAACAGGGGTTTTAGTCGCAGTAAAATCCTAAACCTGTAAACTCGGCATAATGGTCGTTATTTGTTTAGTTTATGGTAATTAACAATAGGAAGTAAAATGAGAGCAATCGGCAATTTAATTTGGTTTCTGTTTGGCGGAGTAATGATGGGTTTAGCTTGGTGTTTTTTCGGCTTACTGGCATTCATTAGTATCATAGGAATTCCTTGGGGTAGATCCTGTTTTGTAATGGCTGGCTTTTCATTTTTTCCTTTTGGTAAAGAAGCCATTTCTCGCGATGAATTAACTCTGTCTGAAGATATTGGCACAGGTGGTTTCGGAATGTTAGGCAATATAATATGGTTCGTTTTTGCGGGTTTTTGGTTAGCTATAGGTCATGTCTTTTCGGCTATTGCATGTTTCATAACCATTATAGGCATTCCATTTTCATTGCAGCACTTAAAGCTTGCAAATATTTCACTTTCACCAATTGGAAAAACCGTTGTAACTAAAGAGGTTGCTGCGGCTGCTCGAAATGCTAATGCAGAAGTGGAAGTTGAAAACTTAAGATCTAATTCTTAATTAGCGGCTCAACCTTACATAAGCAATTGGCTGCACTCGTTCTCGTTAAGTTTAGCCAACTAACGCCCCTTTAGTGGGACATTATTGTATTGGAGGTAAATTATGACAGTGGATCTTGAACATGGTAAAAGTTATATTTCGGTTGATAATGAAATCATTACAGTTAAGGCCGTTGGAGCGTTCAACATTGAAGGTATTATAAAAACAATTAACGAACTCAAGGTCGTCATTGAATCTTTTCATGAAAAAGAGTTTAAATTGCTGTTCGACTATTGCCAAATCGAAGGTGGAACACCAGAAGTTTTTGAGAAAATAAACGAATGTAATATCTGGTTAAATAGTCAGAACATGATCGCTAAAGCTGTTGTTATAAATTCAACAATGCATTTAACTATTTTAGAAAGCAGGACACCTGCAAGAAAAGTACACAATACTAAGAATTTTGATGATAGAAAAACTGCTATTAATTGGCTTCAAGCTCAGGCATCACAAAGTTAACAAACGACCGGAGAAGTATTGATGTATAAATATATGATTCCTTTTTTAATTTTACTTTCTTGCTCAAGTAAAGCAGAAAATTCAGAAATATTGAGCGTAGAACGTGCAGTACCAAAAAGCATTCATTTGTCTTTTCCCAACGATAAGAACATTAAGCCGCAGAAGGGCGACTTTAAAATAGTTAATTATGTTCTTATGAGCAACGAAGCAGGTGAACGTTGGAGCGTTATTACGTTAACTAACTTAGCTACAGGTAATCGTAGTTTACATCAAGATCATTTGATCGCCTTATTTGCTGACGGAAGTCGTATTAATCCACTCGAATATAAATTGAATTTCAAAGGTAAGGAGACACAATCAATCACAGTTTCGTTTGGGAAAAATAAGTTTCCAATCTTAAGCATATATTCAAGCAATGAAATATAACTAGGCCTTATAAATAAAAGCTGTTGCGGTTTTCATACCATCGAATATTATTTGCCAACGTCGTACCATTTAATATGGAGACATAAGCAAATGTGACGCAACAATGTCGCTGAATGTCACATAAGTGACGTATTAATACAGGTGCTTCTTTACGATAATAATTAAGATTTTATCTAAGAGGAAGTAATAATGGAAATGCAATTAGACGTACAGAAGTTAAAAACATTAAGAGAGTCCAGGGCATGGAGCCAATCGCATCTAGCTGATGTTTCAGGAATTAGTTTAAGAACAATTCAGCGTATTGAAAAGTCAGGAAAAGCTTCGCCAGAATCAGCTAAGTCGATTTGTTCAGCTTATGACATAATAGCCACAGATGTAATTGCGAGTAAAAATATTCAGGCTGATACAGATACTACTTTTTCAAACCTGATAAGATACAAAGTTGATGGATTTACTATGAAAGCAACTGCGGTGTCTTTTTTAGTCGCATTTATTATTGCTTTTTTAATGACAAATTAGTGATAAACAAGCTGAACAGTTACTACTCATCGTACACTTTGGCTAACAGTTTAGCTTTACATAGTAAGGCATAATCATGCCATATTAATATTTTTGTTTAATTCTCATTTTTGGAAAAATAATGGAAGACCTGAATCAACAATTAGATTTTATTATTGAATTAGATAGACTTAAAGGAGTCTATCGGCAAGCTCTCGTGAAATCGGATAAAAACAGATTTGAGAATAGTGCTGAGCATAGCTGGCATATTTCATTAACGGCTCAAATACTTCACGAATATGCGGTAGAAAAAGTCAATATATCTCGCGTAATGAGTATGTTATTGATTCATGATATTGTAGAAATTGATGCAGGTGATATGTTCGCCTTTTCAGAACAGAAAGATCTTGCGGAGCAAGAAGATAAAGAAATCGCTGCTGCAACCCGTATTTTTGGATTATTACCAGAAAAACAGTTTCAACACTTTAAACAGCTATGGCTTGAATTTGAGGGGGCTGAAACTATAGATGCAAAATTTGCCAAAGCAATGGATCGGGTTTTACCTTTATTACAGAATATGAGAAATGACGGGGGAAGCTGGGCTAGGCATAATATTTCAAAATCACAGGTACTTAAACGGAATCAATTTCTCGAAGGGCTAGCACCAAAATTGTGGGTATATGTTTGCACGCAAATCGACATCGCTGTTGTGAACGGATGGTTAAGGAATGAGTAATCGCTGCAAAACATTTTTGCTTTTACAATATCAACAACATTCTCTTCACTGTACTTAATAATAAGCAGCTGTAGCTACATAAAATACAGCTGTTTTTCCTTGTTATACCTAAGAATAATCGCTGCTCTATTTTTCGGCTAACTCCCCGTAAAGTAATCAAATTCACTATTAATCACCTTTTTTCCCTTCTTTTTCATTTCTTTCGGCATAAATTCAAGCATATTCTCTGCAACAAACGAATAGAGAGCAATGATAAATTTATGCGATATCAAATGTTGGCATTACATAAGAGAACAAACACTCTATTACCTGGTCAGGCGATTGACTCATATAACGTAGGACTTAGCTCATGCAAATAATAAAAAATGTAAGTCGACGAGGTTTTCTAAAAGGGCTCGGTTTAGGCAGTGGTGTTTTTGTACTAGCAACAAGTCTACCAGGAGTAGCATTTGCTGATAGTGAGACTAATGACATAAGTGATAATAAACTCGGTGTTTTTGTCAGTATCAATAGTGATGGTCTGGTATCGATCATTTGTCATCGTAGTGAAATGGGTCAGGGTATTCGCACGAGTATTCCGCAAATAATTGCCGAAGAAATGGAGGCTAACTGGACATTAGTGTCTGTAATTCAGGCTCAGGCAGACCGAAAATACGGTAGCCAAAGTACTGCTGGCTCGGCTTCTATTCGCCGATATTTTACCTTAATGAGACAAATAGGTGCCATGGTTCGTTTTATGCTGGAACAAGCGGCTGCAAATATCTGGCAAGTAGATAAATCAGAGGTTACAGCCACTCAACATTTTGTGCATCACAAAAGTAGCGGACAGAAAATTGGTTTCGGCGAGTTGGCTGTGTCTGCAGCTAAGCTAACACCTCCAAAAGCAGATGAAGTTTCTTTAAAAAAGATCGAAAATTTTTCACTCATAGGTAAGCAGCTCAAGCTTGTTGATCATGAGGATATGGTGCAAGGTAAAGCCATTTATGCGCAAGACATAGTGCTGGAAAATATGTTGTATGCCAGCATTGAACGGCCACCTGTCGTAGGTGGAAAGCTTAGTTCCTTCGATGCCAGTGAAGCCAAAAAAGTACCTGGTGTTGTCGCAGTTATTGAGCTAAAGCCTCGTAGTTTACCAGTGAAAATGTTACCTGTTTCGGGTGTAGCAGTGTTAGCTAGCAATACCTGGGCTGCGGTTGAAGGGAGAAAAAAACTTAAGGTTGAGTGGTCACATGGCGATGCCGAAAATCATGACAGTGCCGATTTTAAGAAATTATTAAAGCAAAAAGTGCTAAGACGAGGTTTGAATGTAAGAACACGGGGTGATGTTTATCAGCATGAATATGATCCTAAACGGACTTTAGAAGCGAGTTATTCTGTACCTTATCTACATCATGCTCCAATGGAATCACCTGCGGCTACAGCAATGATTAAAGAGGATAAGTGTACAATCTGGACAGGTACTCAAAATCCGATGAGTGTTAAGCGGATGGCAATGACTGAACTAGGACTCGATAGGAAACAGGGTGATCAGGTAGAAGTAAATGTAACTTTAATGGGGGGAGCCTTCGGGCGTAAATCAAAATCTGACTTTGCTATTGAGGCGGTGGAACTAGCAAAGGCGACAGGACGACCGGTAAAAGTTATCTGGAGCCGTGAAGATGATGTTAAACATGGCTATTATCATGGTATTTCAACCAATTATTGTAAAGCCGAACTTAGCCCAGATGGTACAGCCGATTTTTGGATTCAGCGCAATGCGTATCCCCCAATTAATTGGATGAACAATACAGATACTAAATTTCCAAGAGACTCCCACTTGTCGCTAGGGTTTGCCGATATTCCGTTTGAATTAGATCACTTAAGCTGCGAAAAACATAAAGTAGACTCTTTTGTAAGGCCTGGGTGGATGCGCTCGGTAGCTTGTATTCAAAATGGTTTTGCTCTTGGCAGTTTTGTGGATGAACTAGCAGTGAAAGCCAATATAAATACTAGTCAAATGTGGTTTAACCTGCTCGGGCAAGATCGTTATGTCGATCCCGCGAAAGATAATTTTAAAACATGGAATAACTATGGTCTAAGCCTAAAACAACACCCTGTAGACATTCGCCGGATGAAAGGTGTTATCCGTTTATTACTTGAAAAAGCTAATATTGAAGAAAAACTACCTGAGAATGAAGGGTGGGGCATAAGTTTTTTGAATAGCTTTGGTAGCTACGTAGCTGCGGCTAGTAAAGTACGGATTAAAGATAACAAAGTTGAAATGCTTGAAATGCACACTGCGGTAGACTGCGGCATTGTCGTTACACCCGACCGAGTAAAGTCACAAATGGAAGGGGCTATGATCTTTGGTTTATCAATCGCTCTAATGGGCGAAATTAGTGTGAAGAAAGGTGCGATCGAACAAAGTAATTTTGATGACTACCCTGTAACAAGGATGCAGCAAGTGCCACCGTTACATGTGCATATGCTGGAGTCGACTAAAGCTCCCGGTGGTATTGGTGAACCGGGAGTACCTGCCATCGCGCCAAGCATTACCAATGCGATTTATCATGCGTCAGGTATACGAATTCGCGACTTGCCAGTGAATAAGATACTCACTATATAGAATAGGTTGTAAGAAATTTATAGAAAGTTTTATTTGGTGAAGAGGTCAGCCGCATCGTAGTTGACTTTCATCTTAGCTAAGTTTTTATCTGTGACTCAATGTTGCACATATAACGAAATAATTGCACAAACTTGTAATCAAGGAGTATGTTTATGGCCAATTTAATGGTTAATGGTAAAGAACGTTTATTTAATGAGGATGAAAATATGCCATTATTATGGGCTCTACGTGACATTTTTCATTTAAGTGGTACAAAATATGGCTGTGGAAAAGGTCTATGTGGAGCCTGCACAGTACATCTTGATGGTTTAGCTGTACGTTCGTGCATAATTCCCGTATCAGCAGTAGGTGATCAGGCAATCACCACAATTGAGGGATTGTCTGAACAAGGAGAACACCCGCTGCAACAAGCATGGAAGAGTTTAAATGTTGCACAATGTGGTTACTGTCAACCGGGGCAGATCATGAGTGCAGCTTCTTTGTTGCAGAATACTGCTAAACCTAATGATCAAGAAATAGATGATGCAATGAGTGGTAATATTTGTCGTTGTGGTACATACAGTCGTATTAAAAGTGCTATCCACCTTGCCATTGATGTTATACCTGCTAAGTAAGGCTTCGGTATATTAAGTTACAACAGTGAAAGAAGGACTTGGTACAATTTCGTTTAATACCGTTCCAAGTTCGTTTATACGCCCTCATCCCCCCTCTTTATAGCCTAATAACAAGCAGGTGTTACGGTAAAACACTTTTAGCATAAGAATAATATAGACATTATTATATTAGTAAAAAAAGAATATATATTGTGTCGTAATCTTAATAATATCTAAAAATAGTATGGGGCTCAATGAGCAACATAATCTTTCAGAACGTCTCTAGAAGTTCTGTTAGTAGGTCCATTACAGTGTTTAAATATGTCATGCAACAATACTTTGAACGAAATATATACTCAGAAATTAACAAATACGCAATTGTAGTGAAAGGCATTCACCTGATATTTTATAAATTCCATCGATAAATAGAGTACTTAGCATAATTTTAGCGTAGAATTTTGATTAAATAACATAGCCTAAATTTCTGATTTAATTCAGCATTTATTCACTGAGAAAAATATGATTAAAAACTTTTACCAATTACTTTTTTCACTCCTCATCAGTTTAGTTTGTTCTTTTACATTATTAGCGAATAGTGTTGACGATATGTGGCCAGGGACTCAATACAATAGTTCTATACCCAGCTTTAAAGACGTTTTAGGTTATGACGTTGGCGAACGTATCACTAATTATTCCGATATGATCCGTTACTTTGAAGCATTAGAACGTGCAGCTCCAAAGCAAATTAAATTATTTGAATACGGGCGAACATGGGAAGGGCGTAAACTTATTTATGCGGCAATAGGTAAAAGTGACCTGATTGAAAATCTTGATGATTTTGCGAATAAAATGCAGAAATTGTCAGATCCACGCATAACTAATAAAAAACTGTCTCAGCAACTAATTGCTCAATTACCTTCTTCTGTATGGTTAGGTTATGGCGTGCATGGTAATGAGATTAGCAGTACTGATGCTGCAATGATGACGGCTTATCATTTATTAGCAGCGCCCAATGAAGCGACAAACCGTAAGATTTTAAAAAATACACTTGTCTTTATTGATCCTTTACAAAATCCAGATGGACGCAGCAGATTCACAAGTCGCTATTACTCAACAGTAGGGATGGAACACAGTGATGATAGATTAAGTGCAGAGCATAATGAACCGTGGCCAAGTGGCCGTTCAAATCATTATCTTTTTGATATGAACAGAGATTGGTTAGCTATAACACAACCTGAAACGGCTGGTCGTATTCGTGCAATGAATCATTATCGCCCATTAGTGGTTATTGATTTACATGAGATGGGTGGTGATAGCAGTTATTATTTTTCTCCTGCTGCGCAGCCTTTTAACCCTCAGATGACAAAGACTCAAATTGATAATATGACAGCTATTGGTAAAAATCATGGCAAACATTTCGACCGTTTTGGTTTTGATTATTTTACTCGAGAAGTCTTTGATGCTTTTTATCCTGGCTATGGTGATAGTTGGCCTACATTTTATGGCGCATCTGCTTCAACATATGAAGTGTCTTCGTCAAGAGGTGAAATATATAAAAAGAGAACGGGAGAAACGTTAACTTATAAGAATACTGTTCAGCGCCATTTTGTCGCTTCAATTTCTACGGCTGAAGGCGTAGCTGATAATCATAATAAATTACTTAATGATTATTATAATTATCAAGTCAGTGCGATTAAAGAGGGTAAGCAAAATACAAAGGAGCGTGTCTATATTTTGCCCAATGAAAGAAATGTAGCAGGTAATCATCGCCTTGCAACACTTATGGCACAACATGGTGTTGAGGTACAACAAGCGGTTAGTGCTTTTCAACAATGTGGTAATAAATATAATGCGGGGGCATATATTATTGATGCTGCTCAACCCAAAGGCCGATTCGTCAAAACAACGTTCACAGAGCAGGTTGATATGGCCGATGCATTTGTTAATGAGCAAGAGCGTCGACGAGCAAGAAAATTGAATGATGAAATTTATGATGTAACCGGTTGGTCGTTACCCCTAATGTTCGATGTTGAGGTTGATACCTGTGGAAATAAAATAGAAGTTGCTCATCATTTAGTTAAAAGTACTGACAAACTAATAGGAAAAGTAGCAAATCCGAAAGCTAGCGTTGCTTATTTGGTTACTTGGGGAGATATGGCCGCTGGGAGATTTTTAACCGCAGCCCTTCAACAAGGTATTGTGCTAAAAAGTGCAGACAAAGCTTTTACCTTACAAGGTAATAAAAAATATAGTGCAGGTACGCTGATTATAGAAACACGTAGTAATGACAAGAGTTTAACAGCTAAGGTCCTACAAATTGCTAGAGATTCAGGGGCGCAAGTTCAAGGTGTTGATTCAAGCTGGGTTACTCAAGGACCAAGTTTTGGAAGTAATAATACAGTTACTATGTCTGCGCCAAAAATTGCTATGGCATGGGACAGCCCAGTTAGTTCTTTGAGTGCTGGTAACACAAGATTTGTTATTGAACGTCAGTTTAATTATCCAATTACGGCAATACGCACTAATACCCTTAGAGGAGCCGATTTATCAAACTATCAAGTGCTAATACTACCTTCAGGTCGATATAAAGGCGTATTAGGTAAAAGTGGTGCTGCTAATATCAAGCAATGGGTAAAACGAGGTGGGGTACTTATCACGCTTGGCAATGCTACCCAATTTGCAGCAGAGCACGATGTCGCTTTGTTAGATGTAAAACGTGAACGAGCTTTTAAAAGTAAAGATGACGATAAATCTAAAGCAGCAAAAGAAGTTAAAGGCGAGTCTATGGTGGAAGGTAGGTTGTTATCATCTAAAGATGAATTGATAACGGCTAGTGAAAACATTAAAGAAAACCCTGACTTTGTTGCCGGTGTTTTAGCTAATATTGAAGTAGACCAAGAGCATTGGTTAACAGCAGGCGTTTATAACAAACTTACCGCTATGGCTTATGGAAACGATATATATACACCGATAAAGCTTGCTTCAGGGAAAAATCTTGCTTGGTTTACTGATGCGGAAAATGTATTGGCCAGCGGTTATTTATGGGAAGAAAATAAGAAGCAATTGGCGTATAAACCTTACCTTATCCATCAACCAATGGGCAGAGGAATGGTTATCGCTTTTACTCAGGAGCCAACGACTAGGGCTTATCTAGATGGATTAAATATTATGCTGATGAATACAATTTTTAGATCTGCAGCCCATGCTAGACCGTTGAGATGATAGTTAGGTTTCATTGTTTAAATTATGGCGGATAAAATCTATTCGCCGATATTTAAGTTGAAATATACGAGTAACAATAATGACAAACTTGCGGTACGTTAAAGATTAATACCTCATAGAAATATGAGGGAACTATGGCAGCTACTATAATCGTCGTTTTAATTGTTATCACAAGATTAAAATAGGTTAACATTTAGAATGTTAGGTATAAAATAACGACTTTCGTGAGGTTATCTAACTAATTGGTCTGATTTGAGAAGTACTTTGCTCTATCTATGTGCGGTAAACGTTATAAAATAGAGTTACCGCAGGAATCATAGGGGCAATGTAACATCGGTTTATTGCTGACTATTATTCACAAGTTAATTTTAAAAAGCGATAATAAGAAAATCAACACGTATACGAGAAACATGTAACGTTTCGCTTAAGTATTAAACAAAAATGATTAAGCCTGCTTATTTGGGCTTTATATACACTGAGATGTAAGATGCTATTCATTAGAATTATTTTATTTATAACTGCAACTTTAATATTACTTTATCCCATCTGGGGGATTATTGCTCCTGATTCATATTTAAATGAACTTCTTGATAAATTTCCGTTCGCCATCGGAGCAAGTGAAGCACAAATACAGCAATCGTCACTAATCCTTTTAATACCAAGTTTTTTTATATCGATTTCATTTGTTTTTATAGCAAAATTTATGTCAAATCCTAAGTCATATATTTATGCTAAATTAGCGGCGATTGCGTTAGTTATCTCACCTTTATTACAAAGTATTTGTGAAGTATTTATTGGAAGAATACTTTCACAGCATCTACTAGATACACAAGATGCATCTATATCTGTTGGTTTATCAAGTATAAGTTTCCTTTATATTTTATTTGGTTTAGTTGTTTGGGGCATTTCAAAGTCGCAATATGAACATAATAAACATTCAAGTAATGATATATAACATATTGTTATCTCTACTTAATGTAGTGATTCATAAAGCTAGAAATGGCGGCTTTTGACCATACTAAAAAGGTTAGTAAAAAGAAGAAAGCTGATCTTAGACACCGTATGGCATTTACCTAAACCAAATAAACCGCGCGTTTAGCAATATTGCCAAAAAAGTTACCAACCGTTATGATTTCATCTGGCATTGGTTGGTTAGCAATAAAAGATCTTAATGATGCTTGGCGTGCATTCCATGTATCTATTGTTAACCAAACCCATGGCTCTCATGTTATTGCAGAAAAGAGTAAACACATGGTAACCAATACCGAGCCTGACTTAGTTGTTGTTGTTGTTGTTTTAGATTTACTGAAAATAATAAAAATATCAATTCGATGATAGGTATGACAAACGTTTATCTTGTTTGCGAATATAAATGTAAAAAGCAACCTTTACCCGCTATTGTCAATCGATAAGAAACTTCTGCTCTCTCTAAAAGGTTTTGTTCAATTAGGCCTTTTTCTATTAAAAAATCAAACATTGTATTTGATAGACTTCCCATCTTGGCTTTTGCACTTATTTCCATTTTTGTCGCAAGCCCTTTAATAGAGTTAATCGCGTATAGTGCAGCAATTATAGCCGCTTCTTTCTCACCTATGCTCGGCATACGGCCTTGGTATGGGGGGAATTGTTTAGTTGGATATTTACCATAAACACTATTATATGAGGCCTGTATAGCTTGTATATCGTCATCTTTATTATTGGTCAGTTTAAATACGTGAAAAACACCAGTTTCTTTGCTTAGATAATCAACCTTAGCTAAAAAAATAGGCAACCCACACCCTTGAGCAACATGATAAAACCCTGTTTTCCACTTGGCTACTCCGCCTCTCGTTCCTTCAGGGGTGAATAAGAAAAATACTCTTTTTCCTTTTTGAGTTTCAATAAACTGTTTGATTTGTTCAACCTGACCAACCCCTTTAGAAGAACGATCTATAGGTATGGCACCCAGAAACATCAACCAGCGTCCTAAAATTGGTACTCGACACATACTATCTTTAATAGAAAAGTATATTTTTACGTCTTGTAGTATCGCGGCGCCAAGGGCATATACAAAGTCCCAATTTGAAGTGTGCGGCGCAGCAATGGTAATACCTGCACCTTCTGGTGTGTCTTTACATAGTTTCCAACCGGCAAGTTTGAACCAGATACTAAAAAGGAACTTTAAAAAATATTTAGTGAAAATACCGTCAAAGATTGTTTTTT
>Ga0209395_1004426_pt1 | contig 16507 bp, 15 predicted proteins | sample GOMGulsemesocosm_3_FD_184635 | JGI IMG/M metagenome (GOLD analysis project Ga0209395, IMG submission 184635) | Methane-oxidizing microbial communities from mesocosms in the Gulf of Mexico - GOM9D Gulf of Mexico (SPAdes) (version 2) | ecosystem: Environmental > Aquatic > Marine > Cold seeps... | reverse complement strand
AAAAGAAATGGTGGGGCCTAGCGGGATCGAACCGCTGACCTCCTGCATGCCATGGGCGAAATACTTTTGTGAGGCCAGTTTAGTAAATTGAACGAAAAGATAGGGAAATGGAGGTTGTCGCGAACGACTTTGGCGGTGACGGGAAGTGAAATTTGGCTAACTTTTGTTGAATTAGGTTGAATTTGGCGGTGGTGACCGGGAAGTGACCAAATCGGTTATCGGACGGGTTCATTGTCAAAAATGGATAGCTCCAGCGGTGTTCGAACGGCCCAAAGCACATTCCCATTTGTCAAATATGCTTCGTCGCAGAAAGCTATTTTCACCATTCTCTATATTGGCGGATCGCCTGAAGGGCGGGAAACGCAGAGATGCCAGTTACTCAAAAAACGACAATCACTTGTGCGCATCCTACAACGTGAATATTGTCCACTTCATGAATAAATTTTCTCAAATCATATCGAATGAGGATAAGCCCGCTCTCTTTATTGGGAATGGAATAAACCTCTTTGAGAGTAGTGACGCGTTGAGTTGGCAAAAGCTACTCGACAAACTTGCTCACAAGCACGGCCTCAAGTTAACGCGTGGTGAGGTTGCGGAAATGTCGAATACGGAATTTTTTGACATCTTAGATCTAGCCAAACCAATCGAAGATAAAAGCAGTCTGCAGAAGCAGTTTTCTGAACTGATGGCCGAGTGGCGACCGAGTAAGCACCATGAGATCATAGTTAAATGGGCTCAACGGCACAGGCGGCCAATTGTAACCGTGAACTTTGACGAAAATCTTTCGCGATCAATCGACGCGAAGTTCTTCCGAGGGATGGATCGCTTCACAGATTATTATCCTTGGAGCTCTTATTTCTCTGATCAAAAACTTGAAACCCCTCACGACGATTTTGCAATATGGCATGCTCATGGCATGCAGCGATATTCGCGGAGCATTCGCCTCGGTCTTACGCATTATATGGGATCAGTCCAACGTACCCGGTCTTGGGTCAATGGGCCTCGGGGACTACGAAAACACGTGAAGAACGGAGGTACCTCTTGGCGGGGGGATACTTCTTGGATAGACGTGGTTTTCAAATCTCACCTCGTAATCTTCGGATTCACTTTTAGCAAAGATGAAACATTCTTACGTTGGCTGTTCCTCGAACGGGCACGTTTTCAAAAGAGCAATCCAACCTGGAAGTTAAAGACTTGGTTCGTCGACACGCCCCAAAATGGCAGTTTGCATCGAAAACCGTTCTTTGAAGGCCTAGGGATGCAGTATGTATCGATCGAGGAGTATTCGGATATCTACGATTGCCCTAGTTGGCAAAGCTAGTTCGAGGTCAACCCAAACCACCATTGTTCAACTAGGAAATGCTACTGCGCAACACTCGCTTAAAAGGACATTCGTGCATCGCGTAGCATTTCAGAAACAAACGACATAGTTTTGCCGGTTTTCATGAAGCTAAGCACTTCTTGTTGAACTCTTTTTAGAATAGGAACTTGGTTTGGGAAAACCACCTCGGACGACAACCACCACGATGGCTATTGTAGACTGGCCAGATTGATGGAAAAAGACTTCGACATCGTCTTCTACTATGCCGACAGGCTCAGATTTTTTCGAGGCTTCAAGTACGGCCAACACGCCAAGTCTTTTCCCAAGCCCAATTGCGTAGGCAGCTGTCTGGTCGAAGAATTTCTCAAAGTCTTTTGGAAACTTCACTTTACTATTTTCGACTTTCAACTCGATTGGAATATCTTGGAACGTTAAGTCAGTGATACCACCTGCTGCTTCAGAATGGCTTTGTAGATGCTCTCCGATATCACTACGTGCTCTGAGCATTTCAGCCGTTTTTTCTTGGAATTTTTGCTCCGAAGTACCGGTTGCGAAAAAGCCCTGTTTTAGAGCCTGCGCAGCGATGTTTCCCAACCCGCCAAGTATTGTCATTGTGTTAGATATATCATCTGGCAACAACCCCGGGTAGCTTCTTAGTCTGTTGCGGACTTTGAGAAGGTGCCTGTCAACATTTGAAAACCCCGTTATCGGATTCGAAGCGACATCACTTCCTTCTAAGAGTAAACGGCGATGCCCAACGATAGCGACGCCTCGGCTAGCGCTAGAATCGTCGAACTCGGCTGCGTAAAGAAACTCATAAGGCCTTGACCCAAACGAGTGAGCCACTTTCAGCATCGCACGCCCGGTGGCCGTTAGATTGAATGGTCCGTTTCCAACGGGCTGCTCAAATCTGAACTTTGGCAACCAATCTCGTTCGCGAGGATCTATCGTCACAGGCGTCAAGAACAAAGTTCTTGCGCCTTCAGGCCAATTTGACACTCGAAGCTCGACAGTCAGGTCATAAGCCATACCAGGGTTTAGATAATTCCATTTTTTGGCGGGTTCACCATCAATATCAAACTTCAAGAACGCTACAGTTGTATCAAGCTTCTCAGGAGTAACTTGGGCACCATCCATGACTGGTACACGCAGCCCTGGATACCCATGAGTTGGAAGGTCTGCGAATATGAGAAGTGGCAAGTTCCATTTTTTCATGTGCTCCTGCAACGCTGGTAACTCTTCTACTGTTTGAAGAGTTGCGACCTCAGCAAAGAAAGTCGTTAGCCCTTCGTCGGCGGACAAGCTCGAAGTACAATCGATTTCTGAAGCCTGCATTTTCGCCGAAGCCAAGAAACGTTGAGCGTCAGATTCAGCGTTTCGAATAGCGCGTTTCCATTGAGCTATAGGAACAAAAATCTCTGCCGCTTTGGCGTAGGCACGATACTGATCCTCAATATCGCCCTTGCCAACTTCAGAGAGAGCATCATTCAGAGCTGAACTGGCCAGTCTTAACCGTTCCACGTTGTGCGGGTTCGGTAGTAAAGCATCCGTAAGAGCCGCCGCAACCTCAATCCTCGAGGAAAACGCTGAATGGAAGGTTTCTATGTTTGGCTCGTTCCGCATTTTCTTTCTCCAAATCTGACAGAAGGTCGTTCCGTTCTTCAACTAACGTAGAAACCTCTTCGCCACGTCCTATTGCCTGTTCAATTTCGATAGCAACAGAAATTAACGCAACTTCAAGCCGCCACTGCTCGTTTCGATTTTCTGAGGGAACACTCGCTAACATATCCTTAAAACAAGCGCTCGCTGTTGAGTAATCTCCAGCTCTTGTTAAAGCCGTCGCGTACAATAGAGCTTCGATGAAAACTTCTGGTCTAAATGGCTTAAGTCCATCGAAAGCCTTCTTAATTTCGTCCGAGCAGGCTCGAAGCTCGGTACGTGGAGCTTCTAATATAGCGGAGGCACAATCGTCAGTAGAAATTGATCTAGTGTAATCACTTTGGATTGACTTCAGCGCCACCTTTACAAAACCTGGGACATTTCGAAAGCCGTAGTGTAGACGATCAACGGCATGATATAGCGCACTTCCTTCCAAATTTAACAAAAATCCCGAGAGAGCCATTCCAACGTCCCCGTCACGTTCTTCGGGGGAAAGGCAAAGGTATGCAAAGGAATCGATGCAATCGACAACAAAGTCCTGACGCTCGCCGCCTCGAGAATATGAAATGATAAGATTCCAGAGACCGTTGCTAACAAGATATCTCTTATCTTCCGGAAAAGACCTTCGTTGCAGCGATTGCACAGCTGAGCGGTGGACCATTACATAGGGGTCAGACAATAGAACGGCAAAGGCTTCAAAAAATAGATCGGGGAAGTTTTTGACTAAATCGTGTGGTACGTTCTCCCATGCCTGTGCGGCGCTAGCTCGAACCAACGTGCTCTCGTCCATTAGTGCCCTATACCAATCAGAAAGCACAAGCGTGAGACTCTCGACGCCAGTCAACAATTTTGAAACATGTACAATCATATTTCCGCGCATTTGGGTTTGGTTCTGAGGTAATTTTCCATAGAGTTCCAAGAACTCGTTAATCCCAACGCTCCCCTTCGTCTTCGCCCCAATTGCGGCCCATTCGATCAATGCACCCTGCAGGCTATCAATCGCCGTGCGCTTGTTCCGCCTATTCATTTCGGCGAGAAAATCATCTGTCAATTCAAGAGAAGGTTTTAAATCTGCTTGCTCATATTTCTCACTAAGGGTCGCCGCTGCGCCAATAAGATCGTCAAAATTTTCGACTGCGAGCTCGGCCAATTCGTCCCATGAGCGCCGAAAAAACTGCCCAGCATCATCCATGTTTTTTTCTGGGTTTTCGACTGCGGCCCAAAGCAACCTCTTGAATGCGATCCTTTGAGCGGCCCCTATTTTCGCTTTTTTTCGATAGTTGTGTTTCAACACTGAGCTGTAAATTCGGTAGGCTTCTTTTGCGCCGACTTCATCATTGTCTGCAAGAAAAGCTTGTATAATTTTATCCGTTTCCTTTGGAAACCGATCAAGGCACTTCGAGCCTGCTATTCGAAGGTAGTAGATCACATTGCTATCGCGCCGCTCTTCCGTGAGCAGCGTACGCCTGCGCATCAGTTTTGCGAAAATATTTCTAACGTGATTTCTAAGCAGTTTGTCGTCGTCCACTGCTAGGATGGTTTCTACAGCAGCACAAATTTTGGATGGCTTTGCATCTCCTAAAAATTCATCGACAATTAAAGAGATGTCAGAAGATCTCTTCTTAAAGAGCGAGTGAATAGGCGCTGAATCGAGCCTTAAGGACTCGCGTCCCCCGATGTGCATTCCGGGTGGCGGGGCCAAGGCCATCGACACGAAACGACGAAGAACCTTACTTAGGGCGTCTCGTGAAAGACTATCGCCGTCAGATAAAACGGCGTCAATTGCGTTGGGAGAATGCACATAACTGTTCAACAATCGCACTGCCACCGCTAGTTTTTTGTGTGGATCTAAGTCGGCATTAAGCAGTGCCTTTCCTGCAGGTATCGAATACGGTAAATGCATATCAAGCACTGCTGGCAATAGGTGCTCGACTATTTTTCGAGTAAATGTCTCAGGAGCAAGGTTTGCAAGTTGTTCAAGCCGCGGCTCATTTTTCTCAATGCCCTCCTGATCAAGCTCGTCGATCAGGTCGAGCACGAAAGTTTCCTCCAGAGAAAGGTTGGCTCTCATCTCAGCTCTTTCGTTCCGCCGCTCAGCCATTTCCTGCTTTCTACTGAGTTCTTCGGCGTCGCGTGCTTGCTTTCGCCGTGCTGCTTCGGATTCTCGTGGCCCCACGAATTCCGATATGTTTGGTAGGCCTACCGCCAGTCGCTCCTTACAACCTTTGCAGTTGTTCTGGTAAAAGTCGTAAACTGCGTCCTCCAGTAGCCAACATTGCATTGAGTTCTTTTTTGAAAACTTACATTGGACACCCATTTGGCCAATAGGAAGGCCTGTTGACGCTTCGATCAGCCCTCTACTTGGGGACCTCGAGAATTCAGCATGGTAGCACCAATTACTAAGCAATTTAGTTGCCTTGAGATTGCGCCGACCTGCTACAATCGCTTCATTATAGTCGTTCTCAAAATCATCCAAGTTTGTGTCTCGTTTATGCAAAATACGACGGCTATAAAGTAGGCTGTTTTATGAGCTGGTTATTGTAACTGTGCATGATGATTGCAAACATAGCAATTCCCAACAGACAAAAGCGAAGAACGGCTGTTGGGGTGTCCACTCACTATGTGGATAAGTATCAATCTTTCCGTAACAACGAAGGTCCGCAATCCGCCCTTTCCGTTAGTTTGCCTTACCGATGCAGGTAGCTGCGCGCTAACAATATCCGGCTCGGCGCAAGCGTGACCGTGCAGCAGGCGTTTCCAAATGCTGGTATCGTCCACCACTCTACCGCCGACAATCAAGCGCATGCCCTGCGGCAATGACCGCTGCGCCGATATCCTCACCGTCAGCATAACAAACGCCGACATGGCGGTCGTAAGTTCGCTCACCAGTTAAATCGCACTCGATATTTTTCCCTCTCACATACCCAACCATCCAGCGCTTAGCATTTCGCCCTAGTTCTATACACACTCAGTACGGTGGGATCACACCTGCCATGAAACTAAAAATGGCCGCGTGAATTCTACGGCTGGACCCCGTTAAAAATGGGGGGATTACCATCCTTTCACCGTTCGTTCCGTGCCACCGTACCCCGATTTTTACTTTCAATCAGGTTTTGATTTTGAAAGCACGGGTGTGGATGGTAGAAGGTAGTTGCCCCGAACTGCAGATACTTGATGTTGTGCTCTACCAATTTCGACCCACCAAATCTATTGACATGTGGGGATTTCCGGTCCAAATAGGAACCTGTGATCTTCACGGAGAAACATCGTCGTGGGCCTCTGCTAACTGGACCCTATACTACGGTGAACCATCTCACTGAGGTGGCTGATTTCACAACACCGGGCAACTTATTAGCAGTTGCATAAGACTCGGACGCTACTCGTCCTTTGCTGATCGTCACGTTCAACCTAACCCTAATCGGGTTGGTAGAGCGTGCGCTTGGCGTTCGTTCTCCGACCGAGGAGACAAAATGAGTAGTAAAACTAGTAAGTCACAAGGTGTGGAAAAACTCCACACTATCCCCGAAACCTGCAACCTTATGGGCATTCGCGAACACGCGCTCAGGCGCGCAGTATCTGGTGGACTGGTCCCCTATTACACGCCATTCGGTGCGCGCCGCTATGTGCGGATTAGTGAAGTTGAAGCGGCGATCACCACCCACACAAATGGGGGGCAAAACAATGTCGAATAAGAAAACTAAAAACCCCAAACTCGATGCTGCAACTTTTGTGGAAGAAATGTACGGCGTAGATTTCAAAGGTTATCTCAGCCTGTGGAGCAAGCAAACCAAACGCACAAAGTTCTATCTATCGTCGGCCATTCAAGAACTGCTCAACGACATTGCTGAGCTAAAAGGCAGTGAAGACCTGTATCTTGGCTTATCAACCCAGAAAGACGATGTCGGACCAAAAAAAAGGGGCAGTGCCGACACTATCGTCACCTTCCCGGGCTTCTTTGCTGATCTGGATTTCGCGAACGATAAGGACAGTAAAAAGAACTATCCGCCGGACGAGAAGACCACACTCAAAATTCTTGCCGATTTTGAGTTCCGCCCAACTCAGGTCCAGATAACTGGTAACGGCGCACATGCGTTCTGGATTCTGGATAAGCCTTTCGTGTGCAAAAGCCGGAAGGATCGACAGCGAGCTCAAGCAACGTCGAAAAAGTTCCAGGCTAAGATCGGTGCCCACTATGACAAACATGGTTATGACATCGATAGCGTGGGGGATACCGTGCGCCTGTATCGCGTTCCCGGTACTTTTAATCACAAATCAAACCCGCCAAAGCCAGTGACTGCAATAATCTATGATCAGCAAAATCGCGTTTCCATGGAGGACGCCGAGGCTCTGACAGTCGATGACAAGGCCGGAGATAAACCAGAGGAAGCGAAGGAATACGCTCCCGCAAAGCACGCCATAATCGCTAAAGAATGTGCGTGGTATGGCCATGTGACTGGCGAAGGTGTTGTCGAGTGCGACGAACCAAACTGGCACGCCGCTGCGAGTATCTCCCGTTGCTGCAAAGGCGGTGAGGAAATCTTCCTTGAATACAGCGCCAAACACCCGGGCTATAATCAGCGCGAAGCGCAGAACAAATATGATAGTACAGCAAAATCTGGGCCTCGAACCTGCATTGCAATCAGGGATGACCTTGGCAACGCGCGGCTCTGCGATGGGTGCCAACATGTAGGGCGTATTAAGTCACCAGTGCAACTTGGGCACGGTTACGATCCGGGTAAATTTGGACCTGTCCCACTCGGCTATACCAATAATGGGAATTTTGTGATCCGCGACCAAGTCCGGCAGGTAATCCTGATTGCTTCGCCGCAGCAATTGCTCAGCGTGCAATATCAACTCGGTCTTGCGGATTCCGGCTTCTGGAGCGGTCAGTTTCCGGAGGCAAAAAAACTTTATGCAAGCCTGCAGGCCGGTGAGGCCCTTCTTAAGGCATGTCGCAATACGGGGCCGTTCAACCCAACAAGACTTCGCGGACGTGGCGTGTGGCTGGAAGATGGTCAGGTTGTCGAAAACCTTGGTGCCTCGATGCAGCCGGGTCTTAAGCACATCTACCTGTGTTTTGAGCCTCTCACCATCGACCGAAAAGCCAAACCCGAAGTAAAACGCTTCCTAAATCTACTGCAAAGCTTACCATGGCGTAACCCGCAAGATGCTTTGTTATTCTTCGGCTGGCTGGCTGTTGCGCCAGTATGCGGGGTGCTAACATGGCGACCACATTGCTTCATATACGGTCCGCCAAATGCGGGGAAAACCACCGCGCACAACATAGCCAGCAGCATCCTCTATCCACTTCGCGTTTCAGCTGATGGCCAGAGTACCGAGGCTGGTATCCGCCAGAGCCTTGGGCCTGACGCGCTGCCGGTGATCATGGATGAATTCGAGACTGGCAACAGTCTGCGCAAGCAGAAATCGGTTATGGTTCTCGCCAGAAGCGCATCGTCCGCGGAATCTCCTGTGTTGCGTGGCACCCCAGAAGGTCAGGCGATCCAGTTTGCCATCAAAACCATGTTCCTCTGGTCGGCGGTCAACGTGGCGGAAATGTCTGCAGCGGACCAGTCACGCATCTTAACGCTCGAGTTGGTAGCGCATGAGAATGACCCGAAAATCGGTAAGCAAATTGAATCTGAACTGGCCCATTTTTCCAAACTCGGCCCTGAATGGTCCGGGTATATGGCGAACCTGGCCCCTCAGATTGTTGAGGCAATCAACGTCTTCCGCGCCGAGTTGACCCGCATCGACAGCCGGTTGCGGCAAAACATGTCGACACTGCTTTCGGGTGCCTTTGTGGCGCTTCATGCACGGGTACCAAGTGAGACCGAGGCAGGTGAGTGGGTGAACAGGTTGATGCCGACTATCGGGCACCACGGGAAAGCGCACGAGCGCGACGATGCGATGGAGTGCCTTGAGCATCTATTCGGGCATATGGTCCGCAGTGCTGACGGTACCGACTTCCCACTTGGGCATTATATTGCCACCGAGCTTGCGGCGGTCCAGCGCGGAGAGCGCGACAACCACCTTCGCGATAGTTACCGCGTGATGGCAACACACGATATAAAACTCTATTTCAAAGATGATCAGGAAGGTGTGTTGATCCGCAACCAGTCACCCGCCATAGATCGCATTTTCCGCGATACCCGTTGGGCCGGTGGCTCATGGAAAAAGGCGCTCGGCCAGATTGTCGGGACCTTTAGTTTGGCAAGACCGCAACCTTTCCCTGGGGTCACAGGCAAGCACCGCAGTGTGGGCCTGCCTCTAAATCTAATCCCGGAGCCAATCACAAATCCTAGCAACAACGGGGAAATCTGATGGGTACGGTGGTACGGTACGAACGGTCATGGCGCACCCCTAGGGAGGTATCACACGCACTCCGCTGGCGGGGTGTGCGGCGGCCAGATACCTATATCCCTATTTCTGTATCTGGCCGTACCGTTCCGTACCATCGTTCCTTTAATATATTGTATTATTTTTTATTTTCTTGGAAGTTTGGTGAGGATTTTTTGAAAAGAGGCACCCTTTCGTCAGCTGGTGTTTTTGCCCCCTCTTCGACCCCGATCTCTTGCTTGATAAATATAGATTCCGCTGCCCTCGGGCGACAGTTTTCAGCCCCGATGGGGCGGGCATTGTTTGCTTTCAAAACAATCGTTGCGTCGTCTTCGAATATTGTGCGGTCATTACTGTGTCACCGCGTCGCAATATTTTGGTTCATTCAGAAAATTGTTCCCTGTTTCCACCTGTGTTTTCCTTTGGGTTTTTTCATTGAAGGAGGCCCAAAATGCGCGAGTTTAAACCAACCATAGGCACATGGAACCGTCGCCGCAAAACCGCAACGGGTAAGATCAAACGCGAGAAGAAGTGGGTTGTGAACTTCCGTTGCCCCGACACCGGCCAGAAGCGGCGCCTGTCGTTCACATCCAAAACCAAGGCTGAGGAATACTGTAATGCCCTCGCCACTCAGGTTGCGGGTGAGCGCTACTTCAACCCAAATACCAACCCGACTGTCGCTGAAGCCGTTGACCACTGGCTGGAAGTGAAACGGGGTACGGTGAAGCGCCAAACGATCCAAGGGTACCAGCCCTTGATTAGGAATATCGTTGGGCCAATCCTCGATGGCACATCTCAGGAACGGGTGCATTATGCGCTGACTGGTGAAAAGCCACACCGGGATACCAAACTGCTGCAAATGCTGGGGCCGTTTCTGGTGTCAGAGTTGACCACGGCGCAATTGCGCCGCTGGCACAGTCTGGTTCGCGAGGAAGTTGGCGCCCACACAGCAAACCGGGTCATGTCGATGCTGAAGGGTATTCTGGCGCTGGCGGAAGAAGATTTTGGGGTCCGGGTCTGCTCGATGCCGACAAATCTGGCGAGGCGGAAATCGAAACCCCGCAAAGACATCCTGACACCTGAAGAAGTGGCGAAATTTATTGCCCACGCCCGCACCAACAAGGAGCGCGGCATATTTTATGCTTTCCCGTTTCTAACCGGCGTGCGCGTCAGCGAACAATTGGGCTTGTTGTGGGAGGACGTTGATCTTGAGCGCGACGTCATCACCATTCGGCGGGTGCAGGAGCGCGATGGCAGTACAACCGACCAGACCAAGACTGAAGCCGGGGAACGAGAGCTCCCAATCTCAGCCACCCTGCGCACCATGCTGCTTGAATGGCGCCTCCGCTGCCCTCGGCTTGATGGCGCACTTTACCGGGTTTTCCCGGGCCCCGGTGTGCCGCAACAGTGGCCCCTGCCCCGCATTGGTGGCGGTGGTCCCGTGCTTTATTCGAACTTCCTGAAGCGATACTGGCGCCCAGCATTTGAGGCTGCAGGCCTGCGCTACGTCACCCACCATTCGGCCCGCCACAGCTTTGTGTCGACGTTGCAGGCGCAGGGTGTTGAGATTGGTCTTGTTGCTAAGCTGGCGGGTCACGCGAACCCAGCAGTCACACTTGGGCATTATACCCAGGCCGTTCGCGGCGGGGCAGAAGCCATGGCCATGCTCGACCGGGTATATCAGGTCTGAATTGGAAGTGTTCGCAGAGCGGCCCACGGGGCGCCTGTCGATCCCACCCGGCTATATCCATAGCAGTCCTATGCGGCCTGCCTCTCCGCAGCCCCTCCGGTCGGCGGCGCGATACCGTCCCGATACCCCTATATCGCGCGCGCGCATACGGAACCGGGCCTCCGGACCCCTTCCCTATGGACCGGCGCCCCTTCGGATTACAATTGCAGCCACGTTTAAATCGCACCGGATCATTCCTTTTTATCGGAGGCCAGCAATGGACCATAAAATAACCCTCTCTACTGTACCACGGGACGCCACCTATGGACCGGCGACAGCACTTTCGACCAAAGGGGGAGTATGAGCGCGAATAATTGTGCGCCTGAAATGGGCGTGTTTTTCTGGGCTTTTTTCCATTTCCTAGGAGCCCCATCATGGACCGCATTTACACCGTTTTGCACAAGCCCAGCGGCAGTTTTGTTCTTATGGGAACCGGTGAACTGTGTGCCAAGGTTGGCGTGGAAACCGGATACATCGAATGGGTGATCCGGGTCGACGGGGCGTTCGAAAACAGGCAGTGGGTGGTGAGATGATCGGACATTCACGGTGTGTTTTCTGACAGAAAGTTTGCGGACAAAACGGCTGTTCCTGACAAACGCGAAAGCTCCATACAGACGGAAGCCCACGTAGGATTTCACAATTTCTTTCGGAAGAAGATCAAACAATCAGCAATTTGAGGCGCAACATTCAATGTGCCGCTAGTTTCGGTAGGCTCAACCTGTTTGAAGCCGAGGCTGTTATACAGTGTCGGCATTTCAGGATAGCCCTTGATCGTATCTGCCAGCACGGTCTTCACTCCCATCGTTCGCGCGTCGTCGAGGCGGCGCAAAACCAACTCACGGCCTAAGCCTTGGCCGCGATGATCGTCGTGGACGAACAGGTGCTTCATTTCAGCTATTGTATCACTGAGTTTGCGAACAGCCCCGCACCCGATCACGTTGCGATCAATATCGCGAACCAGATAGAAACGTCCTTTCGGAGGCAATACAGCGTCGATGTTCTTCCAAAACGAAGAGACATGGGACGCTGGGTTATTGGCGGGCGCGCCAGATTCCATAACGCGACGATGCATGAACTGTGCCTGCTGCATCAGAATGTCTTTCGCTTCGTCGGCTGGAATGTTTTCAATGGTTTCAAATGTCTCAAAAAAATAGCGCCTACTGCCTTTGTGAAATTCGAGAGGCCCAGCTTCATCTTCGCCAGTCATTGCGAAGTCCTGCGTTTGTGTCGACTGCACATTACCTGAGGGCATAATTGTCGCTCCGATACGGGTTGAAAATTCAATCTACTATTAGAATGTTACCAAAGATCGATCAGAAACTCCTAGCCAAACAGTTTTACAAGACATTAGAATAACTATCATGTCCTATGATTGGCGAACACTTCCATCATTGACCGCCTTGCGGGCATTTGATGCGACTGCAAAGCACGGAGGCTTTGCAGGAGCTGCGCGGGCGTTGAATGTGACTGATGCGGCAGTTGCTCAGCAGGTGCGCGCGCTCGAGATTGATTTGGGTGTACGATTGGCTGCCCGGCAAGGACGCACAATTCAGCTTACCGACCAAGGGAACAGCCTTGCTCGCGTCCTGACCGATGCGTTCGGGAATATCAGTGCGGAAATTGCTTCGTTGCGGGAGGGCTCTACCCAGCGTGGTTTTCGGGCGACCACAACCCCGTATCTGACGGAACGCCTAATTGTTCCCAAACTTTCTGAGTTTTGGGCTTCACATCCCGGCGCAGAAATCTCTCTGGTTCCAAGCCGCGACTACGTAGATGTTGTCAAAGAAGGCTACGATCTCGCAATCCGGGCATACCCTCGAGACAAGAAAGTCGATTGGCCTGGTACGGAAATAGTTCGAATTACAGACGTTGAGGTCATTGCGGTTTGTGCACCATCTGTTGCCGAGAAAGCTAAAAATGATGCGCAAAACCTTCCCTGGCTTTGGCATGATGGGATGGAGACGAAGGAAGCAATGATGCGTGCCTGCGGTCTCGATCTAGATTTCGTTCAACGTGTTCGAATTGGCAGCCCCAACCTTCTTTTGGAAGCAGCTCGGCAAGGTTTGGGAGCGACTTTGTTTAACGGGTTCATTGGGAAACAAGAAGTGCAGGTTGGAGGGCTAGTCGAACTTGCGATGCCTAAACCTGCGTACATTACTTATTATGCGGTCATGCCCAAGGGACCGCGCCATCGCCTTGCAGACAGCTTTATCGAATGGGTGAGGTCGCTGATGTAACTTCGGTTTAAAGTCGGCTCATTGGGTCTAAAAAAGTCCAACACCCAACTTGCCCGGTGTCAGCTCATGAGCTGAACCCATCTGGAGAAAATCTCTGTTAAGACAGTTTTCTGCGTCGGCATCATCAGCAGGAAGAGTGAGACGCGACTGTTCGTTACCATGATGGCCAATGCCTTCCTATGTAGGAGCAATCCATACTGAATATCGACGCAAACCCAAAATGGTAATGTGGGCTCCAAGCCGCCATTCGCTGCAGCGGGCACCAAAGTCAGCTATGGCCTTTTTCCACACCAGCCCTATTTCATTTCTGCCAACGCCTTCAGCTGAGTCAGCGCCGCTTCCAAACGGCCATCGGACAGCCCCTTTACAAGTGACGCAGCTTCCGCCTCGCGCTTGAGCCGGTTGGCACTGACTTCGCCAACATCACCATCTGGCAAGAACTCCCCAACCCTCACACCCAACACGTCGGCAAGCCCCACAAGTGTGTCGATCCCCGGCAGGCTTTTGCCCGTTTCAATGTTGGAAATGGCTTCTGCTGTGCGCTCAACTTTTGCGCCCAGTTCAGCTTGGTTAAGGTTCGCGGCCTTGCGGTAAATACGCAACTGGCTGCCGACATAGTTTTTCAAATGACTGCTCATACACGAAGTAGACTTCAGGGTGAGAACTCATAAATCGACCAGACTTCGAAAAACTTTGCAGAATTCGGGTAAACTTCATAAATTGCATTTATTGTTGAATTTCCTTGAAGCGAGACCGATTTGAAAAATCAGGAACCACATAATGTCATAGGCGTCATCGATGTCGGCGCACCTAAAAACATCGGCTGGGCAATCATTGGGCCTGACGGTGAGGAAACCGGTCAAAATCTGGACGAATTCACCGAACGGTTTGCAGAACTGTCTGAGGGCCGATCTGCTGCGTTAGGATTTGAGGCGCCGCTGTTCATTCCAATAGGAAGGCCCGTTGCAAAGCTTACTACTCAGCGCAATGGCGATAATGGCAAGCCATGGTCAGCGGCTGCCGGAGCAACTGTTACAACCATTGGTCTCGCTGTCGTGAGCCATGTTCTGGCTGATCTTCGACAACGGTTGCCGCTGAAAATCGCAACATTGGACTGGACGGCATGGCCCAGCGGCGACGCCCTGTTGCTGTTCGAAGCCTTTGTCAGTGGCGCAAATCACGCCGCATCCGGTGAGCACGAGTTGGATGCGTTGAACGCGGCTCGCGCATTTGAGGCTGCCCTGCCCGATCTTGGTGCTGCCAACGCTGTTTCCGAAAGTCGTGTCCTGTCCCTCGTCGGTGCCTGCATGGCGCGCACAGGCTGGGCGGAAACAAATTCCAGCATTCTTTCAGAACCTTGCCTCGTCATCCGCCCTTAAAAAAGGGGATTGTTGGGTAGTTTTCACCTGTTTATTTTCCATACATTTTTTCATTGGAGGCAAGTGATGACGGATGGAACCAAAGGACTAACAGCAGCAGTTTCAATCAAAGTTCCCGAACAGGTCAGCTGGGCGGCACGGCGCGGTGAGGAAAGCTGGAACGGGCATGATCTCAGCGAGTTTGTGGAATGCCTCGACACGCAATCATCGGGGGAACCAATTACCCTGTCGCTTACGCTGATTTTTGAGCTGAATGGGCACAATGGAACGGTACAGCCAAAAAATGAATAAGGGGGCTATCGCGAGCGGCTAGTTTTATTGTTCACGTGACGGGTGTGATGGCCCTTTTGGGACCCCTGTAGTAAAGCTGTGAGTGATCGCCCTCAGGTAAAACCTGACATTTGTGCCCACTGCAGCGAATTCACACTTTGAGCCCAAAGTGAATATCGCTGCGCAGCACAACGAAGGACCGCTTCCAGCCGACTTGCGACACCTAAACGTCAAACTATCGGGATACAGCGGTTCCGCCGACTGGTGCATTCGGGTCACGAAATCTATCGCAATCAAGGTTGAAATTTTGTTGTACGTGTTCGTAACAATTTCTGGGCGGGTGCGAGCCTGATGACGCCGTGGATGTTGCGGGACCTTGAGAACCGTTTTCAGACTCAGCAATCAATTCTGCAAAGTAGTCCCTTCCACTTGTTGTCCCTCGGTTGTTTGAAGTCGGTGACGTCGAATAAGCCGAGGTTGATCGCTGAGCGCCTGATCCGTATTTTTCGTTAATTTCGTTGTTCACAAAGGCCATGGTGGTTTCATTGCACCCTGAGAGAACCAACGGCAGGAGAAAATATGAAAATCGGAGCATTTATACCTCTACGTATTTGATTTGACTGTCGATGCATTTAGTCGTAACGGCTAAAGGTTGTCTAGATTTTAGGTATATTGCCAGAGCATTAAAGTTGTGCGTGGTTTTGCAAATTGCCCATTTGTCAGACTGAAAAATTCCACCCAAGCCCCTCTTGTTTGGGAATTTGAAATACTGAGCCACATTTACTTCCAAATAATTAGTGGAGACCGAGCCCGGGCTCAGGCCTTATAACCAGAATAAGGCTTAAGCAACGACCGCTTCTCGCCGACCAGTTGGTTGTGTGCGCTTGCCACCTCATAGTTTGGCTTGGTTGCTTATTCTCTAAAGCTGCCGTTCGCAGCAACATACTCGAATGTCCGCAAAGGACCGTTCGCGCTCGTTCGGGCTGAATGGCCAAAGGTCCGCAACGTCCGCATCTCAGCCATTGGTTCTGATTGCCGCGAATGGCCGCTTCTCGACTTTTTTCGAAAATCCGGTCACCCAACTCAGGTGACACAAAGGTGACCCGGGACTGCATGCAAAGTGGTGACACGATATCCAGAAGACAGCGGGATATGCTGTAACCCGTTCAAAAGTATATCAGATTTTAATTAGAAAGTTGGTGGAGCCTAGCGGGGACGCCTTTGCGGTGTTAAACTTATTTAAAAACAATGCCTTGCGAAAAATCCTACGTCAACCATTGTACCATTCGATTGTACCAAAACCGACCTAAAGGTCGAGCTGAGAAAGCGCAAACAAATCTTAATAACGCAAGTATGCTCTGGGCTAAGCGATCCTTGCGATGACGCTCATGTCAGAGATATGCAGCTGAGCCGCTTCGTTCACCCGGGCACCCGTGAACATAGAAATGAGGGTAGGCCATTTCATATCATCCTTCCGAACAAAACCATCCGGGTTGTCCATCAGGTGCAAGAACATTTTTTTCAGGTCGTCATCTGAGAACGCTTTTCTTGCATTGGTCGAGGACCGGGCGCT
>Ga0209395_1004425_pt1 | contig 16521 bp, 17 predicted proteins | sample GOMGulsemesocosm_3_FD_184635 | JGI IMG/M metagenome (GOLD analysis project Ga0209395, IMG submission 184635) | Methane-oxidizing microbial communities from mesocosms in the Gulf of Mexico - GOM9D Gulf of Mexico (SPAdes) (version 2) | ecosystem: Environmental > Aquatic > Marine > Cold seeps... | reverse complement strand
AAGAGTTAAAAGTGATTTTTAATGAAATGCTTGAAAATGTTGAAGAAAATGTTGATGGAGATATTAATAAAATAACAAGTTTATTGGAAAAATATACAAAATTAGACTTTACTTCTACTATTGATAATCCAAGCGGAAAAGTATCTAAAGGTTTAAATGACTTATCTGTAATTATTAATAAATTATTATTAGACAGTTTAAAAAATGGTTCTACACTAGAAGAAAATGCAAGTAAATTATCTTCTAATGTTACATCCTTAAGTAAAAGTTCTAATGCACAAGCTGCTTCTTTAGAAGAAACAGCCGCCGCACTAGAAGAAATTACAAGTACGATTATTCATACCACTGATAATATATCAAAAATGGCAGAATATTCAAATGAATTAGAAGACTCTATTGTTTCAGGACAAAAACTTGCTAGTTCTACTGTTGATTCTATGGATGAAATTAATTCTCAAACGCAAGCTATTGCGGATGCTATTACAGTTATTGATCAAATTGCATTTCAAACGAATATCTTGTCCCTTAATGCAGCAGTAGAAGCAGCAACAGCGGGAGAAGCTGGAAAAGGCTTTGCCGTTGTAGCACAAGAAGTAAGAAACCTTGCAAGCAGATCAGCAGAAGCAGCAAAAGAAATTAAAGACTTAGTAGAAGCAGCAACTGTTAAAACGAATCTTGGAAAACAAAGTGCAGATAAAATGATTGATGGTTATAATATTTTGAATACAAATATTAAGAAAACAACAGAAACAATTAATGATATTTCTTTATCTTCTAAAGAACAACAAACAGGAATTGAGCAAATTAATGATGCAATTACTACGCTTGATCAAGGAACACAACAAAATGCAGCAGTTGCTAGTGAAACAGCACGAATAGCAGAATCTACTAGTTTGATGGCAAAAGGTATTGTTAATCAAGCCAATGAAGCTGAGTTTGTTGGAAAAGGAAGTGTTAAGGTTAATATAAATACAGAAGTATCTTCTCCTAAAAAACAAATAGAAGAACCTTCTTATGTTAAAAAATCTCCTAGAATAAACAAAGTGAAAAAAGCCGCACCAAAAATTATTATAGAAGATAAATCAGATGCAGATGAATGGGAAAGTTTTTAAACTTTCCTTTCTTTTTTTCTTAAAATTATTAATTTTTTGTTAACTAAAAATAGATAGAATTTTATAGATTTATTGAATACGTTTTTTATTTATAAAAACTATAAAAGGAAAATCTTGAATCCTAAATTACTACCTTCAAATATTGTATTCTTTTGTTTTTTAATTGCATCCATAGCTACACTTGGTTCTTTATTCTTCTCTGAAGTAATGGACTTTGTTCCTTGTTCTATGTGCTGGTATCAAAGAATCTTTATGTATCCCCTAGTGCTTATTTTTCTTATGGCTTTATTGTATCCAGATGATAAGCTTTTCAAATATGCAATGCCGCTTGTTTTAATAGGTTTATTTTTTAGCATCTATCATAATTTATTGATGTTTGGAATAATTCCTGAAAGTATTGTTCCTTGTGTACAAGGTGTTCCTTGTTCAACTGAGTATATTAATTGGTTTGGTTTTATAACTATTCCTTTTTTATCTCTTATTGCTTATGTTAGTATTTTTCTAGCGTTATATATTTCTAATAAAAAGGTTTCTTAAATGAAAAATAAAAAAATTGTATTTATCTCTTTAATTCTTTTACTGGCAGGTTTTTTTGCCATAAGTTCGTTTTATAAACAAAGTAAAGTAGAAGAGTTATCTTCTATGTCAAGTACAGGAGCTCCTTTTATTAGAGATCATTCTCCTGTTTTTGGAAATAAAGATTCAAAAGTGACTGTTGTTGAGTGGTTAGATCCAGAATGTGGATCATGTCGAGCTTTTCATCCAGCTGTTAAGAAAGTACTTAATGAGTATAAAGACGAAATAAAACTGGTTATTAGATATGTACCAAACCATACTAATTCAGAATATATGATTAAAATATTAGGCGCTGCAGGAAAACAAAACTTATACAATGAAGTATTAGAAGTGATTTATTATTATCAGCCAGTATGGGCAGATCATAAAAATCCAAAACCGAAACTTATTTGGTCTTATTTAGAAAATGTTAAGGGTTTAGATATTGCACAACTTAAAGAAGATTTCAATGACCCTATTTATATTGATCAATTAAATTTAGACAGAATTGATGGGCAAACGCTAAAAGTAAGAGCAACACCTGAGTTTTTTGTAAATGGAAAATTATTAGAAGATTTTTCTTACAAAGGTTTATTGAATCTTGTTGAATCTGAAATATATAAGAACTAATAATGAAAATTCTATTTACCTCTTTATTTCTTTTATTGTTTTTAACATCTTGCAGTGATTCAAGTAATAATGAAGCAGCCGTTGAAGTGTCTTTTGCTGAAAAAAAAGAAAAAAAACGTGAGATAAAAAATGAAAAATTTACCTTACTTACAACTAAAGGTGAAGAAATAAATATTGAAATGTTAGGTAACTCACTTATTTCAAAACAGTTAAATGGGAAAGTAGTTTTAATTAATTTTTGGGCTACTTGGTGTCCCCCTTGTATAAAAGAAATGCCTTTGTTTAATGAAATGTATGAAAAATATGGGGATAAGTTTGAAATTATTGGTGTTTTGTACGAGAGAAATAAAGATCCTAAAGAATTAGAAGCTTTCCTTGCAAAACATAAAATTAAGTTTCCTGTTACTGTTTCTTCTTCAAATTTTGATTTTGCTAAACGTATAGGAAATGTTCAACGAATACCAGAATCTTTTTTATATTCTAAAGATGGAATTTTTATTGAACGTTTTGTGGGCATTGTTGATGAAGTGGTTTTAAAATGGAATATAGAACAAAATAAGGATGAATAAGTAATTTCTTCTTTGTTTTTTATCTCAAAAAACTTATATTTGTATTCTCATTAATATTTTAGTATAAATGGGAATATCTTCGCTCTTCTGATTAACCCTTTTTTCTTTCTTTCCTTTTAAATAATATTAACAAAAAAATCAAGAAAAAAATCTTGAAACCGAAGTACTTGTATTGATTGTAATGGGTATAACGTTAATTGAAAAAATATCTGTACTAGCTTAGATTTAGAAAATAAAAGATATAGTTACAAACACACGAAATATATAGATGAACTCTTGTATTTTTATACCACACCCATTATAAAAGGATAAGTTTTGGAACAAGTATTATTTATCATTGTGTTTTCTCTTCTTGGAATAGCATTGTTTTATTTTACAAAATCAAGTACAAAAATAAAACCCTCTCATGTAAAAAAAGATGAATTGATACTTGTATATGAAAAAAGAGTCAAGGATTTTATTTCTAAAAAACACTCAAAAGAAGAAAAAATACTTTTAATTAAAACAATACATAAAGAGTTACATAATAATATTTTTTTTGATGATGAAGAAACAAAACAAATTATTCTAAAACTTACTTCTTTATAATATGAAAAATTTACTTAGTCTTGAATACTATAATCAAAGCGTAAAGAAAAAAGAAGTTTTACATTTTTCATCTTCTTTATTAAAATGTAAGCCACGTATTTCTTCTTTATTTGCCCTTCAAATTGAGGGTGAATCCATGCAAGACTTGATACAAGATAAATCTTTGCTTGTAGCTTCTTTAGACATAGGTACTTTAAGTGATGGCTGTTTGTATTTACTTGATTACGAGAATAAACTTTGGGTTAAAAAAGCAAAAAAAATCAATAACTCTTTTGTTTTTATTAGTACAAATGAAAAGTTTTCACATTTACTTTTTAAAGAAGAAGAGATAAGAGTAGTTGCAAAAGTTTTAGCAAGTTTTGCCTCATATTCTTAGTATATGACTTTTATTGGAAGATAAAACTCTAAATCAAATTCTTTTTGCAAAGAGGTAAAATGATTTTTTTTAAAAATACTAAAGGCAGGCTTGGTTTTTGCTTCATAGCCAGAGTTTGGTAACCAAAAATGATAAACATATCGTATAAAGTTTAATATATCGCCATAAACACCCTTAAAACTAAAAATAGCACATAAACTTTCTTCAATAATAAAAGTAGAGAGTTTGTTTTTTTCATGTTCTAATATTTCTATGCATGCCACGTATGAACAATCCTTTAAAGGAATAATTGCTGGATTATCATGATAAATAGCTATTTGTCTGTATTTTGTAATATTGTTTTCATAAGCAATTGCATTTAGTTTCTCCCATGTTTTAGAAATATCGTTTGTATATCCTTTATGTCTAAGATAGGTACACAAAATTGCAGAGCTTACACTAATTTTAACTTCCAGTTTCTCAAAATTTTTATTGTTTTGAAATTTTTTTAATAAGGAGGCTGAGTATTCTTTATACTTCTCTTTTCTCCACTCTTTAGGAGAATAAAAAAACATTTTTTTAAAAGCTTTTATAAAAGATGAGTGAGAAGAATAACCACAGGCATTTGCTATTTCTAAAATACTAGAGTATTTGTTTGTAATAAGTAAGTTGGCTGCTTTTTGTAATCTAATTGATCTTAATTCAAAAAAAATAGTATTTTTACTCTCTTCTTTGAAAATACGATGAAAATGATATTTTGATAAAGAAGACAGTTTTGCTAATTCTTCTAGGCTAATATCCTGGGAAATATTTTTATATATATAATAGTAGGTATTATTGAGTATTTTTTGTCTGTATTGTTTCGTTTCTTTTTTCATAAAAAAGTATAGCATAAATAGCAATATGGAACAATTATTTTAGTAATTAGAGTAAAGAATTTAATTTTATTTTCTATTATACTTAGGTAAAGAAAAAGGATAGGAAAATGAAAAGGTCATATATAAGAGAAATATTAGATTGTATTAATGAAGATACCATCTCATTTGCAGGGGGCTTACCCTCAAGTAATAATTTCCCATTAAAAGAAATCCAAGAAGCAAGCAAGGAAGTATTAAAAAACGAAGAAGCCTTACAATATATGAGCTCAAAAGGATTATTAGGCTTAAGAGAACAAATAGCCTCATGGTATACAAAACATTTGGGCTTTAAAACAAAAGCCAGTGAAATTTTAATTACCACAGGAAGTCAACAAGCATTTGATATGATTGGAAAAGCATGCATCAAAAATGAAGTGATTGTACAAGAGCCATCTTATATTGGAGCTTTAAATGCATATACGTTATTGGGCTTAAAATTAAAAGGATTTAAAGATATATCTTCTTTAAAAAATATATTAAAAGAAAATAATGCCTTGTATATAATGAGTACCTTACAAAATCCCAATACAACTTCGTATACAAAAAAAGAAAGAGATGAGTGTTTATTGCACTTAAAAGAATCAAAATCTCTTTTAATTGAAGACGATGCGTATATGTTTTTACGATTTGATGGACATATTAATACCCCCATCTCTTCTTTTTATGAAAAATCTTTTCACTTAGGAAGTTTTTCAAAAATAATTGCACCTGGACTTAGAGTAGGGTGGATACGTGCAAATGAAAAACTATTGGATAAGGTTGTTATTATAAAAGAAGCATTGGATTTACATACTTCTTCTTTGTCTCAGTACATTATCTCTTCTTATTTAGAAAATAATGATATTTTTTTACATTTAGAAAAAACAAAAAATGATTATAAAAATAAAATGGAATTTATGGCTTTGTGTTTAAATAAATATATACCAAGTTTTCATTTTGATAAACCTGATGGGGGCATGTTTATATATGGAAGCTTTGATGAAGATTCTTATCTTATTGCAAAAAAAGCTTTGGAGAAAAATATAGCCATTGTTCCTTCTAGTGTTTTTTATCATGATAATAGGCAAAGTAAAGAAGCACGTTTTAATTTTTCAAATGCAAGCATGGATGAGATTGAAAAAGGCATAAAAATTATTGCAAGCTTATTATAGAATCTAATTAATAGCTCATAAATAACCATGATAAAAGCTAATTTGAGAAATAAAGTAAAATTATTATTTAGTATTGAAAATAATGTATTCTTTTAATTACCTTGTTACTTTGATTTAGATATACTCCAAGCTTTCTTAAAATAAAAATATGCTTTTAGCATACAAACAAAAGGGTGTCTTATATGAGTCTTTTTAAACTTAACGCACACGATACAAACGTGAAAACAGAGTTTACAGCCGGTTTCACAACGTTTTTAACAATGATGTACATTGTTCCAGTAAATGGATTTATTCTTGCTGATGCAGGTTTACCAATGGGTGCAGTTATCACTGCAACTGCAATTATTACAATTCTTGCAACATTATTTTCAGGTCTTTGGTCTAATACACCAGTTGCAATGAGTGTTGGTATGGGGCTTAATGCTTACTTTACTTATGGTTTGGTTCTTGGAATGAAAATTCCTTGGGAAACTGCTTTAGGAATTGTATTTATTTCAGGAGCTTTATTTACTATCTTATCTTTTACTAACTTTAGAGTTTGGATAATGACGTCAATTCCAATGGATTTAAGACGAGCAATTTCAGCAGGTATTGGTACATTTATTGCTTTTATTGGATTAAAGAACATGGGTATGATTGTTGATAATCCTGCTACTTTAGTACAATTAGGTGATTTTTCGGACTCAAATGTTTTATTAGGTGCGCTTGGTTTAATCTTGGCATTTTCTTTTTATGCATATAAGTTAAAAGGTGCTTTCATTTTCTCAATTGGAATCACTACTGTCGTATCTTGGTTAATGGGATTATCTTCTTTACCAACTGAACTCTTTTCTTTCCCTGCTTCAATTGCTCCAATTGCAATGGAACTAGATATCGTGAGTGCATTTACATTGGCATTATTCCCTGTAATTATTACTTTTTTAATTACAGATATGTTTGATACTTTAGGTACATTAACAGGTATTGGAACAAGAGCTAAATTATTTCAAGAAAATAATAAAGACGACAAATCATTACAAAAAACACTAGAAGCAGATGCATTTGCAACTGTTGGTGGGAGTTTATTGGGTGTTTCAACTACAACGTCATTTATTGAGAGTGCTTCTGGTGTTGAAGCTGGTGGAAGAACAGGGTTAACAGCTGTTTTTACTGCAATGTTCTTTGTAACTACTTTATTTATGTTGCCTTTATTTAAAGCAATTCCAGGAAATGCAATTTTCCCTGTATTAGTAGTTGTTGGGGTTCTAATGTTTACAGAACTTGGTAAAATAAATTTCGAAAAAGCTGGTTTTGCTACGGGTGCTGCTGCTTTTTTCATTGTATTATTAATGCCTCTTACTTTTTCTATTACAAATGGTATTGCTGCTGGTTTTATGGTTTACACTCTTATCAAAATTGCTCGAAAAGAATTCAGTGATTTAAATATTGGTATTTTAGCAATTACGGCGATTTCTTGTTTAGTTTTCGTACTACAAGGATAGATTAGTGGAAATAGAAAAATATTATTATTCATACGATGAATTTAGAGAAGACACACAAATCTTAGCAGATAAGTGTAGAACTTTTAATCCAGATGTAATTTTAGGTGTTGCAAGAGGTGGTTTAACCTTATGTCACCTAATAGCGCAAGCGTATGATTTACGAAATGCTTTTAGTATTAATTCAATTCATTACAATGGAACACAAAAATTAGATACCTTTGATATTTTTAATATCCCAGATATGTCTAAAAGTAAAAGAGTGTTAATTGTTGATGATATTGTAGATTCTGGAGAAACTATGCGAGAAATAATTAAAGTTCTTTGCCATAAATTTCCAGATACTGAATTTAAATTAGCGACGATATTTTATAAACCAAGTGCGGTTATCCAACCAGACTTCTCTGTTAAAGAAGCAAATAAATGGATTGACTTTTTTTGGGAAGTTGATATAAAATAATTTTATTGATTTTATGGTAATTTTTATGTATACTGAGCAATAAATCTCTTTATTGGTTAGGTACATGAAATACATACAAAAAACTGAAGTTAGCTTAGGTATCTTTTATATTGAAATAAAAGAAGCGAACTTAAGAATTCTTTGTAGCTCTCCCCCTGATGTTGTTAAACATCTTATTTCAAAAAAATACATATCAAAAAAAGAACTAGCTGGCGTTATTTATGAAACGGGCCCTAATGCTATTTTATTAAATGACTTAAATGTTCAAAACCTATCTTTTACAAATCTTTGTGAATTTCCTGTACTTCAAATGTTATACAGACAAGGAATGATAATTCCAAATCATCCCAATAATGATGGTCATAAACCCATGTTAATTGGATCTACCTTACAAGTAGATACGCAATGTGAGTATATTTTTAAAGGAAATTACGGTTTAAGAAGCATAGAAGAAATAGAGTCCTGTGGTTTAAGTAATGAAGAAGCCAAAAATATTATGAAGATTAAACGTAAGTTTGCTTTTGGAAAAATAAAAGAAACCAATGAACTTTTAGAGAAAAAATATTTAAATGATAATTTAAGAATTGAAATCAAAAATGAAGTGTATATGAAAAGAATAGCCTTTAATATTTTTGAAATAAGATATAAAGATGAACATGTTCTTGTTGATTTAAATTTAGGTGAGCTAGAAGAATATAAATCACCTTATGATTTGGGTTTTTATGATATAAAAAAAGATTATTTTTCAGTAATTCATTCAGGACAAGGGGATGGATGGGCACTTAATTCTCCTTCTATGTCTTCTATTATTACCTACCAAGGAAAAATTTATTTAATTGATGCAGGACCCAATATTAAAGTGATTTTAAACGCCTTAGGAATAGGATTAAATGATATTGAAGGGATTTTTCATACCCATGCTCATGATGATCATTTTGCAGGACTTACAACCCTTTTACAAACAGATCACAAAATTAAATATTATTCTACAAAATTGGTACGACTTTGTGTTTTTGAAAAACTGTCTTCTTTATTATCAATAGAAAAAAGTCAATTTGAAAACTATTTTGATTTTCATGATTTGTCTTTTGATAAATGGAATAATATTGAGGGCTTAGAAGTAAAAGCTGTTTTATCTCCCCACCCAATAGAAACAAATATTTTATTTTTTAGAACCTTCTTTGAAGTTGATTATGTATCTTATGCGCATTTAGCCGATATCTCATCTTTTAAAGTCTTGGATTCAATGATAGGAAAAGATGGTGTTAGCAAAGAGTATATTCAAAAAATCAAAGATGCGTATTTAACAAAGGTTGATTTGAAAAAACTTGATATTGGTGGAGGTATGATTCATGGAGATGCAAAAGATTTTGAGAATGATCAATCTTCTAATATCATTTTAGCACACACAGAAACACAAGAATATTCACAAATTCAAAAAGTTATTGGAAGAGCAGCTTCTTTTGGATCAGTAGATGTTTTGCTTTCTTCGAATAAGGATTATTTAAGAAGAGATGCTTTTACTTATGTAAGCGATGCTTTTAATGATGTTTCCATTCATGAAATTGAGAGCTTGTTAAATTGCAATATTATTACTTTTAATCCTGGTACTATTATGTTAAAAGAAAAATCGCAATTAAAAGATGTATTTTTGATCTTAGCTGGAACAGTTGAAAAAACTTCTATGTTTGAGCACGTTTCAAAATACATATATTCAGGCTCTTTTATTGGGGATGATATGGCTATGTTAGATGATTTATCAGAGAATACATTTAGAACGGATTCTTATGTAAAAGCACTGGTAATTCCAAAATCGGTATATATGCATTTTATTAAAAATAATTCTTTGGAAGAATCCTTAAAAGATAAAATTTCAAAGCATGATTTATTAAATAAATTTGATATCTTTTCTGAGTCTTTATCGTATCAAGTTGAGAGTAAAATTGTTAAAAGCTTTACTTCTTTGCATTTTTTAAAAAATGAAAAAATTACGAATACAAAAGATTGTTTGAATCTTGTTATAAAAGGAAGTGTAGTAAAAAGTTTAGAAAAAGAGAATAAAAAACATGAAATAAATATTATTAGGGAAAATGATTTTTTTAATGAAGAAAAAATCCTAGATGAAAATTGTTTATTGTATGAATACCGTGCCAATACGAATGTAGAAATTTACTGCATTCCAAAGAATATTATTTTAGATATTCCTATTGTTTATTGGAATTTATACAATAGCTATCAAAAATGTGTGACAAATAGTTATAATATATAGCTAAAGGCTATATAGTATAATTTTTTTATATCTTTTTTACTTCAAATTGATTATAATAAGAAAAAATATATATTGGATAAAAAATGACTTTTATTGATTTTAAAAAATTACTCTTAGATGCAGAACTAAGTATTCCAAAATTTACTGATGTAATCAAAGTAAGTGAAAAAAACATACAAGCATATAAAAAGAAAAAAGAAGTACCCAATGCAATTGCTTCTATTGCAGCTTGTTTTGCTTATATGAACAAAGAAAATATTGATTACAAAAGTTTAATACATGAGCTAAATCTTGTAAAAAAAGAAAAAAAAGGTTCAGGTTTCTCTTCTAAGAAAAAAGAAAAGAAAGAAAAGAAAGAAAAAACCCTTCCCGACGAAAATCAAATACCCTCATAAATCATTAATTATTTTTAGCTATAATTCCTTTTCTATTATATATATTAAAGGAATAATTTGAAAATTACAAATATTACAAGGACTATACTTTTACTTGCTAGTTTTATGATGGCAATTAATATTATTTTAGGTGCTTTTGGGGCACATGCGGTAAAAGAGATTTTAAATGAATACTATTTAAGTATTTATCATACTGCTGTATCTTATACTTTTTATAATATATTGGGTTTATTTGCCATTGCTTTTATCTCATACTTGCTTCCAAATTCTAAAAAAATCAAAATTTCTGCCTATTTTATTTTTACAGGAACCATTGTTTTTGCTTCTTCTTTATATGCATTGGTTTTTTTAGAAAAAGCTATTTTAGGTGCAATTACTCCTATTGGTGGAGCTTTAATGATTATTGGTTGGTTTATTTTATTTTATGCAATTTTAAAGGATTTAAAACTTGAGCCCCTTAAATAGAATAATTCAAATTAGGGACTCAAGAGCCTTTTCAAATCTAACTACAGTCATCATTTTATTATATGCCTGTGTTCTTGGTTTTAAAACAATTGGGGATGTAGAAAGTTCTTACTCTTTGTTCTTAGTATTTGCGGATTATTTTGTTACTGTTTATTTTGTTTTTGAATTAGCAATTAAGATGGTATCTGAAAAAAAATTCTCAAATTTTTTTAAATCAGGTTGGAATATATTTGATTTTACTATTGTTTTTATTACTTTACTCCCACTTCAAGGTTCAGATTTTGCTGCAATTGCGAGATTAATGAGGGTATTTAGAGTATTAAGAGTATTTACTTCACGACCTGAACTTAAAAAAATAATTGATATGTTAATAAAAGCAATCCCTTCGATTATTGATATTGTTATTTTAATGTTTATTATTTTTTATATTTATGCCATTATTGGAAATTTCTATTTTGAAGCCTTGCCTTCTGGTTTATGGAGTGATTTTTTAGTATCTATGTTAACGCTGTTTAGAGTACTTACTTTTGAAGATTGGACCGATGTAATGTATGAAGCTATGGAAGTACATCCATGGGCTTGGCTTTATTTTGTTTCTTTTATTATAATTGCTGCTTTTGTGTTTTTTAATCTTTTTGTTGCTGTTATTATTGGCGAAATGCAAAAACTACAAGATGAAGAATTAAAAGAAGAACTTCATGAAGATTCAAGAAAATTGGATATTCTAATTACTGAAATGCAGGCCTTAAGGCAAGAAGTAAAAGAGTTAAAAGAGAATAAGTGACAAACTTTTCTCTTCTGGGATGTGGTTGGTTAGGGCTTGCATTAGCTAATAGTATAAAAAATGAATATCATTTAAAATGCAGTGCAAGCACATCAGATAGTTTGAAAAAGCTAGAAGAAGAAGGCTTTGATGCGTATTTACTTAACGATGATAACTTAGCTTCTTTGGATGAGTTTTTAATTTGTGATATTTTATTTATAAATATTCCACCTTCTAAGGCTAAAAATTATTTAGTCTTATTAGAAAAAATTTATAATAAAATTCCTAAAAAGACAAAAGTGATTTTTATTTCTACTACTTCTGTTTATCCAAAAATACAAGGGGAATATAAAGAAGATTTTACTCTTTTATCTGATAGTTCTAATCTTGCTTTATGTGCAGAAAAACAAGTCTCTAAAAGAACAAATCTTATTTTTAGATGTGCTGGTTTAATGGGATACAAGAGAATTGCAGGAAAATATTTTAGTAATAAAACACTAAACTGTGCCAATGAAAAAGTAAATTATGTACACAGAGACGATGTTATAAGCGCAGTTAAATATAGCATTAAGAATGATTTAGAAGGTATTTATAATCTTTGCTCACCTGTGCATTTGTGTAAAAAAGAAATATACGATTATAATGCTAAAAAATATGACTTTTTAAGCGTACATTTTTCTTCTAAGAAAGAATATAAAGAGCGAATAATAAACAGTGATAAACTTATTAAAGAAGGTTTTTCTTATCTTTATTCTTCCCCCAAAGACTATATTTAAATAGTCATTGAAAAAAGTTTTGTTTGAGGTTTTGCATGTATTAGATGTTTATCAAAAGCCATACAAATATTTCTTATAAAGGGTCTTGCATTAGAAGGAATGCTTAAGCCATCTTCTTTTATATCTACAAGACCATCATTTTGCATTTCTTCCAATAAAGCTAAAGATTCTGCCAAACTCTTTATATAGGTTTCTTCATTGTTCCAAGTGGTTTTAAATCTACACATAATATTTAAAATATGTTGCCTGATACATAAATCTTCTTCACTTAATAAATGCCCCTTAAAAATAGGCAAAATCCCATCATTAACTAAAGCTGTATACTCTTTTATACTTTTTGCATTTTGTGCAAAACCATACCATGAATCACTAATAGAAGACATACCTAAGCCCACCATTAAAAGTGTTTTATTAGCTGTATATCCCATAAAATTACGGTGGAGGGTATTTTCTTGTGTTGCTTTATATAAAGAGTCTGATTTTAAAGAAAAATGATCCATGCCAATTTCGCAATATCCCATTTGCGCAAAAAGTTCTTTTCCTATTTCATAAAGTTCTCTTTTTATCTCATCTTTTGGTAAATCTTTTTCATCATAGCCTCTCTGACCAAGACCTTTAATCCAAGGCACATGAGCATAAGAATAAAAAGAAATTCGATCAGGTTGTAATTCTTTTGTTTTATTTATCGTATGAATCACATTTTCTTTTGTTTGAAAAGGTAAACCAAAAATCAAATCATGGCTAATAGATTTATAACCAATCTCTCTTGCCCAAAGCGTAACTTGTTCTACTTCTTTAAAACTTTGATTTCTATGAATTGCTTTTTGTACTTTTTCATTATAATCTTGAACCCCAAAACTAACTCTTGAAAAACCCAAATCAAAAAGTGTTTGTAATTGTTCTTTTGTAGTATTTCCTGGATGTCCTTCAAAAGAAAACTCATGATTTTCATGTTTACAGGAAAGTTCTAAAATACCATCAATTAAAAGCTTTAAGTTTTTTGAAGAGAAAAATGTAGGCGTTCCTCCACCTAAATGAAGCTCTTTAATAATGGCTTTTTGTGGAAATAACTTTACATATAAAGCCCATTCTTTAAGAAGTGTCTGAATATAGTCTTCTTCTTTTTCATGTTTTTTAGTGATGATTTTATGACAGGCGCAAAAGGTACATAAACTTTCACAAAAAGGCAGGTGAATATATAAAGAGATACCTTCTTTTTCATTGCTTTGTATAAAAGACTTTTGAAACGAGCTTGTCCAGTCTTGTATTGAAATACCTTCTTTATTCCAAAAAGGAACAGTAGGGTAACTAGTATATCTAGGACCTGGGATATTGTATTTTTGAATGAGTTGTTTTTGCATGTTTAACCTAAATGATTATTTTATGAAGTATAAAATAAAAGAAGATATTTTACCTTGATTTAAAACATGATTTTATCTTAAAATTTATAAAAATATAATAAATTAATATTAATTATTTAAATTAATATTAATTTTATATTTTTGAATTATTTAGTCGTTGGTATTAAAAGCTCTATCCCCAGCATCACCAAGACCGGGTCTAATATAATTATTTTCATCCAATCGCTCATCAATTTGTGCAATATAAATATCTACATCAGGATGTGCTTCTTGTACTTTTTTTATACCTTCAGGAGAACCAAGTACATTTAATGAAATAATTCTTTTTGGATTTTTACCTTTTAAAAAATCAATTCCATCAATTAAAGAACCACCAGTTGCAACCATTGGGTCAAGTAATAAAACAGTTCTTCCTTCTAAATTAGGAATATTTTCATAAAAAAGTTTTGATAAAGATGTTTCTTCATCTCTTTTCATCGCTAAAAATCCACTTCTTGCGTAAGGAAGTGTTTTTAAAATACCTGTAAGCATAGGCTCACCTGCTCGTAAAATGGGAACTAAAACTAACTTTTGAACTTCAATCATTTGTACATCTAATGAGCCTTGCCACGTATTGATATTTTGACTTACTGTTTCAAAATCACTTAGTGCTTCTGCTGCAATAATTCTTGAAATCTCTTCAATCGTCATTCTAAATTCATTAGAAGCTGTTCTTACATCTCTTAAACGGTTAACTAAATGTTTTACAACAACGTTGGTACTTTCTTTATACATATTTATTCCTATTCTTCGTTTCTGTCTTCAAATGAAGATAAATTATTTAATTTTCGCATTATACAATATAAGCCATTAATGCTAAATACTTTTTGAGAAAAATTTGCTATAATTTGAAAACTCAAGAAAAAAGGTATAGTATGGAAAAAACCACCTATAATTTTAGATTAAAAGACAGTTTATTAGGACTGCAGTTTCTTTTTGTTGCATTTGGAGCGCTTGTATTAGTTCCAATTTTAACGGGATTAGACCCAAACGTTGCGCTGTTTACAGCAGGACTTGGAACCTTGATTTTTCAAGTAGTAAATAGAAAAAATGTTCCACCCATCTTTTTAGCATCTTCTTTTGCTTTTATTGCTCCTATTTCATATGGAGTACAAAAATGGGGAATTGCTGGAACAATGTCTGGACTTGTTGCTGCTGGTATATTTTATGTAGTTCTTTCATTATTAATTAGATTAAGAGGTAGTGGGTTTTTACATAAATTATTACCTGCTATTGTAGTTGGTCCTGTAATTATGAGTATTGGTCTTATTTTAGCACCCGTAGCTGTTAATTTAGCAATGGGAAAATCAGGAGATGGGGCTTTTGTTTTAGTTCCACAAGATCAAGCTATGATTATTTCAATGCTTGCTTTATTTGTTACTATTTTTGTATCTTTAATGGCAAAAGGAGTACTTAAACTTATTCCCATTTTATTAGGAATCTTAGCAGGTTATGCGGCTTCTTTATATTTTGGATTGGTTGATTTTCAAAAAGTAGCTGAGGCTTCTTGGTTTGCAATGCCTGCTTTTGTAGCACCTGAATTTAATTTAGAAGCTATTATTTTTATCTTACCTATTGCTATTGCCCCTGCTATTGAGCATATTGGTGATATGTTAGCTATTTCAAATGTAACGAAAAAAGATTATTTAGAAAATCCAGGTTTAAAAAATACTCTTTTAGGAGATGGATTAGCAACATCAGCAGCTTCTTTATTAGGTGGGCCTCCAAATACTACGTATTCAGAAGTAACAGGAGCAGTTACACTAACCAAAGCGTTTAACCCAGCCATTATGACATGGGCAGCACTAGCAGCTATTGTACTTGCTTTTGTAGGTAAACTAGGCGGAATCTTAGCTACTATTCCAACACCAGTAATGGGTGGAATTATGTTGTTATTATTTGGAATGATTGCAAGTATTGGAATCTCTACCCTAGTAAAAGACAAGCCAGATTTTTCTTGCCCAAGAAACATGGCGATTATTTCTATTATTCTTGTATTTTCAATTGGAGGAATGAATTTTAATTTCTTTGATATTGCATTTTCAGGAATTGGATTAGGTGCTATTATTGGTATCGTTTTAAATCTAGTTTTACCACAACCAAAACCAGAATAAATAAATAAAAAGAAAGATTTTCTTTCTTTTTATTTAAAACCATCTTCTTTTTTTCTTATCCCTAATTCAGCATTGCTTTTTTATAAATATATACAGAAAAATAATAAATAACTACATTCACTAAGGTTCATAATTATAAAGCTCATGAAAGCTAGCGCATTCGTTTTTTTTCTTCTTTTATTGAAAAGAAGAAACAAGAAAGCAACTGACGGTTGTTGAAGGCGGAGCTTCCTTCCCTTATTATTTTTTGTTTCTGCCTTGTGGAACTCCCTAAAACGTGCGTTAAAGCACCTTTCCTTACGGTCAAACAGTCCTCAGGCTCTTTCGAAACAATAAATAAACGCTCGGCTTCAACAAAGTCAGAACCACGCTCCACGTTTTCTAAATAATTGATTTTTCTTTTAAGTTAGAAGTGTAAAGAAGAGGTCGTAAGTAAAATAATCTTTCATTAGGCTCTTCCCCTGACTTTGAGAAAGCTAAATCTTTTTATTTTTTAACGGAAAAAGGCGAGGACTGCTCGAGCG
>Ga0209395_1004424_pt1 | contig 16522 bp, 13 predicted proteins | sample GOMGulsemesocosm_3_FD_184635 | JGI IMG/M metagenome (GOLD analysis project Ga0209395, IMG submission 184635) | Methane-oxidizing microbial communities from mesocosms in the Gulf of Mexico - GOM9D Gulf of Mexico (SPAdes) (version 2) | ecosystem: Environmental > Aquatic > Marine > Cold seeps... | reverse complement strand
ACGCACCCGTGCGCCGGTCGTCAGCGGAGCAAGCTCCCTGTTACCCCTCGACTTGCATGTGTTAAGCCTGCCGCTAGCGTTCATCCTGAGCCAGGATCAAACTCTTCATCGTTAAATTTTAAATATTTTTAAATCTAACAACAATCGAAATTAATTAACTCAAAATGGTTTACTTTAATTATTATTGTATTACTTATCGTAATACGCGCTGTCAATCAATATTTCAATGAACGTGCCTCTCTGAGGCATTTTGACAATAAACGCCAATTTACTTTTACATAAATCGTCGATCATCGACTTTGTTGAGTTGTTAGATTTGAACTAACTTACTTTCCTATAACTCTGTTTTTCTAAGAACTTTTCCAGCTCCACAACTCTCGTTGTTTCGCTTAGCGGATGCAAACTTACAACCTTTTTAGTTACTCACAATGTTTTTTCTGTTTCTTTTTTTAAAGTTTTTTACTTCTTTATAAAAACAACCTAAAACATAATAAACAATGAACGTAACACTACTAAAACCTCGTTAAAAACTTAGTTGTTTTGCGGGGTGCAAATATACCACCTTTCTTCCTTAATAACCTAACTTTTTTTAGTGGTTTTTTGAAAGAAATTGTTCTGTTTGACTCTAAGTGCTGATACCATGTGAATTGAATGTGTGTTTATTTTATACTTGGTAATCCGAGGTGTACAATTCTATTACCCGATTGACGAAATACACCATGTGATGAAGAATGAAATTATCAATACAAAAACAGCAAGCAGTTTTTAAAAAAAAAAAATTGACTTAAGCCAATGATGTGATCTCTCCTAGCGTCGAGATGACAATTAATCTATAAATATTGGAGAATAAAAAAACAGCTCTTGGCAGAACGGCTTTTTTTTTTATAAACTCAAAACTTTACTCCTTATTATATACCTAAAAATTACTAATACTGATTATGCGAATCATCATCGCTTCGAAATAAAACTAAGCCATCAAACTAAACCTCCTGAACAGTGTTTTTCAAATTGAGCTTGGCAAAGCCCCCTCTAAATTTCCCTATCAACTCAAAAGACTTCCAAAATCGCAACATTCTTCATAGAATTATTCTTCTAAATAATTACCTCCCACACTGCAATCATTCCCTGAAATCTAATATGATTTCTCCTAAATCCGAAATGACAGCTTACTTAATAGTTATCAGTCGTTGAAATAACAGGCCACTACACTTTACTAAACAAAAAAAAAACCGCTCTTGACAGAACGGTTTCAACATATAAATACTAATCTTTGTACCTTATTATATACCCGGAAACTACTTACTAGGTTTGTGTGGCTTTTTTCTAAAGTCGAAATGAGTTATTTTTACTGGGAGCAAGAAATATTGATGATAAAAAAATCTATCTCATCTTAAATTCAGCCTTTAGTTACCCTATACTTAATAGAATACAACCTAACAAAAACCTTTAGAGGATAAATTATGGTTTACAAAGTTTTAAATAACTCGTATCGATAATAAAAATGTTTTTCACCCCTACATATATCTATAGCATATATTTTGATGCTTTAGTTGGTTTCTACAACGATAGTATTACCTTTGCGAACTATTTTAATTTAATTAAAACTATAATTATGATTCAGATTACTTTACCAGATGGTAGTATTAGAGAGTTTGAAGGCAGCGTTACTGTAATGGACGTGGCTAAAGACATTAGTGAAGGTTTCGCAAGAAATGTGATTTCTGCAAAATTTAATGGTACAACCGTTGAAACCACTACTCTATTAACCACCAACGGTAATTTAGTTTTATTTACTTGGAAAGATGACGAAGGAAAACAAGCTTTTTGGCATTCTACTTCGCATATTATGGCGCAAGTTGTTAAAGAATTATATCCTGATTCAAAATTGACTATAGGACCTTCAATTGATCGTGGGTTTTATTACGATGTTGATTTTGGAGAGAAAAGTATTTCAGACAAAGATTTTGTAACTATTGAAAAACGTATGATTGAAGTTGCTCGTGGAAAACATGAGTACAAAATGCGTGCAATGACTAAGCAAGATGCGCTTACATATTATAAAAGCATCAATAATGAGTACAAAGTAGAGCTTATTGAAAATTTAGAAGATGGCACAATCACTTTCTGTGATCATGATACTTTTACTGATCTATGTAGAGGTGGTCATATACCAAACACAGGTATTGTAAAGGCTGTTAAAATTTTGAGCGTTGCTGGTGCATATTGGAGAGGTGATGAAAACAAAAAACAACTAACACGTTTATACGGTATTTCATTTCCGAAGCAAAAAGAATTAAAAGAATATCTAGAGCTTTTGGAAGAAGCTAAAAAACGTGATCATAGAAAATTAGGTAAAGAACTACAGTTATTTACCTTTTCATCTAAAGTAGGACAAGGTTTACCGTTATGGCTACCTAAAGGAGCTGCTTTACGTGAGCGATTAGAAACGTTTTTAAAGAAAGCACAAAAGAAAGCAGGCTATGAAATGGTCATGACTCCACATATTGGACAAAAAGAACTATACGTTACGTCAGGACATTATGAAAAATATGGCGCAGATAGTTTTCAACCAATATCAACACCCAAAGAAGGTGAGGAATTTTTATTAAAACCGATGAACTGTCCACATCACTGTGAAGTTTACAACAATATGCCTCCTTTCTCCTATAAAGATTTACCAAAAAGATTTGCTGAATTTGGTACCGTATATAGATATGAACAAAGTGGAGAATTACACGGACTTACACGTGTACGTGGATTCACTCAAGATGATGCACACATATTCTGTACTCCAGATCAATTAGACACAGAGTTTAAAAATGTTATTGATTTAGTATTATATGTATTTGGCTCTTTAGGTTTTGAAGATTTTACTGCACAAGTATCTTTAAGAGACCCCGAGAATCCTGATAAATATATTGGTGAAGATGAAAACTGGATAAAAGCTGAGCAAGCAATTCTTAGCGCTGTACAAGACAAAGGATTAGATTACGTAGTTGAAACAGGAGAAGCTGCCTTTTACGGCCCAAAACTAGACTTTATGGTTAAAGATGCTTTAGGAAGAAAATGGCAACTTGGAACAATTCAAGTTGATTATAACTTACCAGAGCGTTTTGATTTATCATACAAAGGGAGCGACAATCAGCTACACAGACCAGTAATGATACACCGTGCCCCTTTTGGAAGTATGGAGCGATTTATAGCTGTTTTATTAGAACATACTGGTGGTAATTTCCCGTTATGGTTAATGCCTGAACAAGCAATTATTCTTTCAATTAGCGAAAAATATGAAAAATATGCTCAAAAAGTTTTAAGTTCACTAGAAAATCACGAAATTCGCGCCTTAGTGGATTACAGAAGTGAAACGATGGGTAAAAAAATTCGTGAAGCTGAGATGAAAAAAATCCCATACATGTTAATTATTGGGGAGCAAGAAGCCAAAAACGGCACGGTCTCTGTTAGGAAACATGGAGGTGAAGATTTAGGTAGTATATCAATAGAAGATTTTGCTAAATTAATCAACACAGAAGTAAAGAGTACATTAAAAGAATTTATAGTTTAATTAAAATTTTTGAGTCATAGCAATACGTAGAAGAAAATCGAGAAGACCTGTTAGGGAAATCAAACAGGATCCGCACAGGATCAATGAGCGAATCAGAGTTCCTGAGGTTAGATTAGTTGGTGAGAATGTAGAAGTTGGTGTATACCCAACAAGAAAAGCATTAGACATAGCTAACGAATTAGAATTGGATTTAGTTGAAATTTCTCCTAAAGCCGAACCGCCAGTATGCAAAATAATGGAATACAAAAAATTCCTTTATGAGCAAAAAAAGCGTGAAAAAATTCTAAAAGCTAAAGCAACAAAAGTTGTAATTAAAGAAATTCGTTTTGGTCCTCAAACAGATGATCATGATTATGAGTTTAAAAAGAAACATGCAATTAAGTTCCTTGGTGAAGGTGCTAAATTAAAAGCATATGTTTTCTTTAAAGGACGTTCTATTATTTATAAAGATCAAGGGCAAATTTTATTATTAAAATTAGCACAAGAACTTGAAGAATATGGTAAGGTAGAACAAATGCCTAAACTTGAAGGTAAGCGTATGACTATGTTCTTATCACCAAAGAAAAAATAACAGTTGAGAAAACTGATTTAATAATAAAGCGAGATAATTAAAACCTTAGGAATTATGCCTAAAATGAAAACCAAATCTAGTGCCAAGAAACGATTTAAAGTTACTGGTTCTGGGAAGATAAAGAGAAAACACGCCTTTAAAAGTCACATCTTAACAAAGAAGTCTAAAAAGCGTAAGTTAGCTTTAACTCACGATGCATTAGTGCACAAAAACGATGTTAAGAGCATCAAGACTCAGTTACGTTTAAAGTAATTGTTTTATAGCTTGTAGTAATACAAGCTGGTTAAAATCAATTTAATAACCCTGGAGTTAGGCCACATAATTTAGATGTGTTGATTTCGATTAACTATTTTAAATTAAATTGAAAAGTACCGATTATCGGTCGCCTGCTACAAAACAAAAATTAAAATTATGCCAAGATCAGTAAACGCTGTTGCTCGTAGAGCCAGAAGAAAAAAAGTATTGAAGCAAGCCAAAGGATACTTTGGTAGAAGAAAAAACGTTTGGACAGTTGCTAAAAATGCGGTTGACAAAGCTATGAGTTATGCTTATAGAGACCGTAGGAATAAGAAAAGAACTTTCCGTAGACTTTGGATACAACGTATTAATGCTGGTGCAAGACAATATGATATGTCTTACTCAGTATTTATGGGAAAAGTAAAAGCTAACAACATCGAAATTAACCGTAAGGTTTTAGCAGATTTAGCAATGAACAACCCAGCTGCTTTTAAAGCAATTGTTGACAAAGTAAAATAAAAACGTTTAACATATTTATCTCGCTTAAAAAGCCATCTATTATAGATGGCTTTTTTTATTGCCCAAAAACCCATCCTGAAGTAAATTGACCAAAAATAGACTTGTTTGTAACAAACAAAACTCAAAGAGTAGAACACAACACGACCACAACTTAACCTCAAGTAGAAAGACCGAATGATTTACAAGTAACCAGGAATTGGCATTAGAAATAAGTTTCTGATTTTAACACAGTGTCAGAAGGTAAATTTAGCTGGGGTCACTACCCGGGAAAACAAGTTCAAAACAAGTACCACTAGTTGAATTAAGCAACTTAATTTCACCATTTAACTGCTTTACAAAAGACCTCACTAAAGTCATTCCAGTTGATTTTTTTGATTTCAACATTAAATCTCCTTTAGAACCAGTTCCATTATCTTGAATTAACAATCTGTACTGAGAACTAGCTAATAAATTAAACTCCACTGAAACCTCTCCTAAATCCACATCAACAAACGCATGCTTAAGTGAATTGGAAACCAACTCATTAACTATTAAACTTAAAGGCAAGAGCGTATCAATTGACATGTCAATTGGATCAATACAAAGCTTTAAAGATATGTTATTCACTAAAGAATTACTATTCACTAAATCATTAATTAGTATTTTAAAATACTCTTTAACATTAATATTTTTCAAGTCTTGAGTATTGTATATTTTTTCATGTAATCTAGCCATAGTAACCACCCTACTTTGAGACGCTCTAAACATCGATTTGACTTTTTCATCGACTACATTTCTTGCTTGAATTCCTAATAAGCTATTAACAACTTGTAAATTATTTTTAACTCGATGATGAATCTCCCTTAACATTACAGTTTTTTCATCATTCCTTTTTGATATTTCAAGCTTTGCTTTCTTTACCTCTTCAATAGTTTTACTTATCATTCTTCCAAAAACACCTCCTAATAAAATGATTAAGAAAAAAAGAAACAATAAATTAAACTCTGTAACATTTTCTACACTTATTTCATTAATAAACCCATAAGAATTCCTGTCCATCAGATAAAGGATAACTACAGTAGAAACAACTACAAAAAACCAAAAATCGCCATATTTTTTTTTCATTAAATACCCGAAAAATATCAACAATACTAAAAACGATATTGCAGGACTATTAACCCCTCCACTATAAAAACAGATAAACAATAGTGTTACATAGCCTAAAATAGCATTAATAATATATGTCTGAATTATACTTTTGTGACTATAAAACAACAATATATTTATCGTATTTAGCACCGAAAAAGATAATAATGATTTAAAAACAACACCTTGTACCTCTAATTGAAAATAGCAAAACAACGAAAAAAGAAAACTAGTAATTGACAATGTATACTGTACATTCAAAGTAAGCCTAGTTGTTCTACCGTATTTATTTTTACCTTTTACATTCTCTGTCATTATTAGCACTGTGATTTTATAAATTAAACAATCTCAAAATTCTTATGTTTTTTGCTTTTTCTTTTTTGCTGCAGGAAACAAAACATTATTTAATATTAAACGATAGCCTGGAGAGCTAGGGTGCAATTGCAATTCTGTTTTAGGATCTCCTACTCTATGCTGATAATCCTCTGGGTCATGACCTCCATAAAATGTAAAAAATCCTTTTCCTTTTATTCCATGTATATATTTTGCCTCACCATTCGCTTTATTTTCACCCATTACCAATACGTTTGATTTTAACTCCTCACGTTCAAAAGAAGTTGTTTGCCCCATAAAACCTTTTATTATTTGAGTGTGATTCTGACAAAGCATTGTAGGAATAGGGTCCCATTTTGCAGAAAACTCCATTAAGGAGAAGTAATCTAATTCTTTTTTAATTTTACGTTTGGAAGTCATATCAATACTTGAAAACTCATAAGTATTAGGATTTCGTTCCAATGTAAAATTAGTAAATGAAAATGTGTTTCTAAAGTCTAATTTATTTTGATAATTGGCATCACTAGGATCTCCATCAAACATAGACTCACATATATCGGTGTTTGTTGCCGCTAAAGCAATATCAAAACTATCTGTAGCACTACACATAGCAAACATAAACCCTCCTCCAACAACAAAATCTCTAATTTTTAGTGCTACGGCTCTTTTTTCTTCAGACACTTTTTCATAGCCCATTTTTAGCGCTAATTCTTCTGCGTTTTTTTTATTCTCTATATACCAGGGAGCTGCTTTAAAACTTCTATAAAACTTACCGTATTGCCCTGTAAAATCTTCATGATGTAAATGCAACCAATCATATGCTATTAACGCATCCTGCAAAACCTCTTCATCATAAATTTTTTCATACGGAATTTCAGCAAATGTTAACGCCATTGTTACTGCATCGTCCCAGGGTAAATTTGAACTAGGAGCATATACCGCAATTCTAGGAGCTTTTTCCAAAATAACAGCCGCTTGATTTACAGAAGGACTACTTATCTCATTTAATATTTTTTCTGTTTTTGAATCAGATAACACCTCAAAAGAAACCCCTCTAATAATACATTCTTTTCGAACAACTTCAGAATCATTTATCAAAAAAGAACCTCCCTTATAATTTAGCAACCATTTTACTTTCTGTTGTTTTTCAAGCAACCAGTAGGTAATTCCATAGGCCTTTAAATGATTTTTTTGACTATCTGCATCCATAGGAATCAACACATAAGAGGCATAATTATTAATTGAATAACACAAAATAAGTGCCAATAAAATTCTTTTTTTCATAAGTCAAAAGATACTTAAAATAAGTAACATGTTTTATTTTTTCAACAAAAAAAAGGCTTATTTAGTAAATAAGCCTTTTTAAATATCATATATCCATTGCTAAAAAGGAACATCATCATCATTAAACCCCTGATTGGAATTCATTGTACTTCCAAAAGCATCTTCTGCGCTCGGAAGTGAATCCGTACCAAACGGGTTATCATTCATTGATGATTGCATTTCAAAAGGAGTACTAAAATCATCTAAATTATCGAACTTACCTAAATGCCCTATAAATTTAAGACGTATGTTTTCCAATCCACCATTTCTGTGTTTTGCTATAATAAGCTCTCCTTGACCTTCCGTTGGAGATCGCTCATCATCATCCCATTCATCAATTTTATAATATTCAGGGCGATAAATAAACGACACAATATCGGCATCTTGCTCAATTGCTCCAGATTCCCTTAAATCAGAAAGCAATGGTCTTTTACTACCTCCTCTGGATTCAACGGCACGTGATAACTGAGATAATGCAATAACCGGTATTTCAAGCTCCTTTGCAAGTGCTTTCAAGTTCCTTGAAATTGTAGATATCTCTTGTTCCCTATTTCCGTTTTTCCCTGTCCCACCTGCTGTCATTAACTGCAAGTAGTCAATCATTATAATTTTTATATCATGTTGAGAAGATAAACGTCTTGCTTTTGCTCTTAAATCAAATATTGATAGCGACGGTGTATCATCAATAAACAAAGGTGCTTTTTCTAAATTTTTAACTTTTACATTTAACTGCTCCCATTCATGTTTTTCCAACTTTCCTGTACGTAACTTCTCTGAGGACAATCCAGTTTCAGAAGAAATTAAACGTGTAATCAACTGTATTGATGACATTTCTAATGAAAAGAATGCTACCCCTTTATTTGAATCAACAGCAATATTTCGGGCCATTGTTAAGGTTAACGCTGTTTTACCCATACCTGGACGAGCCGCTATAATGATTAAATCTGATGGCTGCCAACCTGAAGTAAGCGCATCTAATTTCGTGAAACCAGTTGGTGTCCCACTGGTTCCATCTTGCTGAGAAATTTCTTCTATTTTCTTTTTAGCAAGATGCACTAAATCTCTTGCAGATTCAGAGGATTTTTTAATATTCCCTTGTGTAACTTCGTAAAGCTTTGCTTCTGCATTGTCTAACAAATCAAAAACATCTTTTGTTTCATCATAAGCATCTTCAATAATTTCACTTGAAATTTTAATCAAACTACGCTGAATAAATTTCTGTAAAATAATACGTGCATGAAATTCGATATGCGCAGAAGAGGATACCTTTTGAGTTAAAGAAATTAAGTAAAAATCACCTCCTACTAATTTCAGTTTTTCATCTTTTTTTAACTGATGAGAAACCGTTAATAAATCAACAGGCTCTGAATTTTCAAAGAGTGTAAATATTGCCTCAAAAACAAACTGATTAGCTTGTTTATAAAATGCTTCAGGATGTAAAATATCAATTACATCATCAACTCCTTTTTTATCAATCATCATTGCACCAAGGACAACCTCTTCTAAATCAATAGCTTGCGGAGGTATTTTCCCTTTCTCTAAATTAATCAGAGTACTTTTATCAACTTGATATCCTTTTACAAAATTAGGGTTTTCCATAGTCACGAATGTAGTTCTTTTTGATACTTAATGAACATTAAGTAATTAACAATTATGTTGTTAATAAGTATGTTTTTTTGTTAATAGCAATAAAAAAACCGAAGCAATAACTCCGGTTTCTTTGTTGTTATTGACTTTAATTATATTCACTCATTGTAAACACCCATATTTGAGTATTTATCCATTCGTTGTTCCACTAATTCTTTTGGTGATAACTTTTTAAATTCGTCAAAAGATTTTAATATAGCCTTAGTTACCACATCAAAAGTTTTAGCTCTATCTCTATGAGCTCCCCCTAAAGGTTCTTTTATGATTTGATCAACTAATCCTAATTTTTTCATATCAGGAGCTGTTAATTTTAACGCATCAGCTGCTTGTTCTTTAAACTCCCAACTTCTCCATAGAATAGAAGAACAAGATTCAGGAGAAATTACTGAGTACCATGTGTTTTCCAACATAATTACCTTATCTCCGACTCCAATTCCTAATGCACCCCCAGAAGCTCCTTCACCTATAATAACACAGATAATAGGCACTTTAAGACGAGTCATTTCCAATATATTTCTTGCAATAGCTTCACCTTGTCCTCTTTCCTCAGCTTCTAAACCAGGATAAGCACCAGGAGTATCAATTAAGGTTACAACAGGAATTCCAAATTTCTCTGCAGATTTCATTAAACGCAAAGCTTTTCTGTACCCTTCTGGGTTTGCCATACCAAAATTTCGGTACTGACGTGTTTTTGTATTGAATCCTTTTTGCTGACCAATAATCATAAATGATTGCCCATCAATTTTACCTAAACCACCAATCATTGCTTTATCATCACGAACATTTCTGTCGCCATGTAATTCAACAAATTCATCACCACAAATAGCTTTTATATAGTCTAATGTGTATGGTCTAGCTGGATGACGCGACATTTGAACACGCTGCCAAGGGGAAAGACTTGAATATATTTCTTTTTTCTTTTCTTCTAACTTTTTTTCTATTTGATTACAGGTTTCAGTTACATCAACATCACTTTCTTTTCCTAAAACTGCGCATTTTTCTAATTGTTCTTCTAACTCCTGAATAGGAAGCTCAAAATCTAAATATTCCATAATGATTTCTAGTCGTTATTTATTAGCAAAGCAAATATAAAAACTTTACTAACGAATCTATATAATTAATAAGGTTTTGTTATTTTTTTTCCAATCAGAGTGATTGCATTATTTTATTCTTTTATTTTTAATCGTTTTTAATATCCCGTTAATTATTACTGTTAATAATATCAGCCCTGCTCCAACATAAAATGAAGGTGACATTTTTTCTTTGTCCGGAAACAATATAATAGCTAGAACAATAGCATATATTGGTTCTAAATTTATCGTTAACATTACCGTAAAAGCGCTTAATTTTTTTAATAAATTTACCGAAACAATAAACGCATACGCCGTACAAATACTACTTAATACAAACAGCCACACATAATCCAATGGTTGCAATTCATAGAAACTACTACAAAGTAAATCTCCATTACACACTAAAAAGATTGTAATAGCCACTACTCCGAAAAGTATTTCATAAAAAGAAATTACAGTAGCGCTATTTTTTTTTACAAAATCGACGTTAACCACCGAAAACAATGCTGACAAAAATGATGATAGTAACGCAATAATCATCCCTAATTGAAGACTAATTTCTGAACTATAAATTATATACAAGCCTATAATTGCTAGCAGTCCGAAAATTAATTCATAGATGTCAATTTTTTTCTTCTTATAAAGTGCTTCTATAAAAATTGTAAAAAAGGCTCCGGTACTCATAGTAGCTAAAGCAATGGAGATATTGGATATTTTAATTGCATAAAAAAAAGTAACCCAATGCACTGCAATCACTACCCCTCCAAAAACATAGTTTACTACCTGACGCTTAGTAATAGTAAGGGGGATTTTTTTAACTTTTATATAAATATAAATTATAATACTAGCCAATAGCATTCTATACCATACAAGCGGAATAGCATCAACAGTAAGTAGTTTTCCTAAAATTGCTGTAAACCCCCAAATAAATACAATCAGATGCAAATGAAGGTAGCTTTTAAGCTTATCGTTTTGCATTGTTTAATAAATAAATGGCAAGAAAACCAAAAGTAATATTTGGTAGCCAAACTGCGAGTATCGGATCAAAGCCAGATTGATTTGCCATTACAGTAAATATTTTATCTATAAATATAAATGTAAAGGCTAAAGCAATACCTAATGCTAAATTAACTCCCATCCCACCTCTACGTTTCATTGCCGAAACAGCAACGGCTATAATGGTAAGTATAAATGCGGAAACTGGAATACTCCAACGTTTATGTTTCACTACAATATACCTGCTTACAAAACTAGACCCTCTTTTTTTTTCTTTTTCAATGAAATCATTTAACTCTGTATAATTTTTTGTTTCTGCAATATATTTAACAGGCGTCAAATCGTCTAAATCAAAATCAAAAACGGTATCTTTTCTGGTTTCTCTTATAATTTCATCATGATGTTCACCTATATTTCTTCTTATATACTGCCTTAATCTATAAGTTGAATCCTTTTCCTGATATTGAATTTTTGTAGCTTGAATTTTATACTTGAGTTCATTCCCCTCAAAATGTTCTAAAGTAAAGTTATACCCTGCTTTAGTTTTAGAATCAAAACTGGACACATAAATATACTCCTTATCATTTATTTGCCTAAAGGTAACTCCTTCATCTTTATCTTTCCTATTCTTATGTAGGTACGCATACTTAAATTCATTATACTCTTTACTTGAATATGGCAGTACAAACATTCCTACTAAGAAAAAGAAAATTGCAATCATTGATGCTCCAACAATATAGGGTCTCAAAAATCTATTAAAGGATACTCCAGAACTAAGGATAGCAATAATTTCAGTTTTATTTGCAAGTTTAGAAGTAAACCATATCACAGATAAAAACAAAAACAAAGGAAAGAGCAAATACCCCATGTATATTGTGAAATTAAAATAGAAGTAAACAACTTTTCCAAACGGAGCACCACTTTCTATGATATTATCAATTTTACTTGATAAATCAACCATTATTCCGATAGGAATAAATAAAAGTAACATTACCGAAAATGTACCTAAGTAACGTTTTAATATGTATCTGTCAAGAATTTTTAACATTACAATCTGTTATCCATTTGTTTAACCATTTTTTCTTTCCATTCATTGAAATCACCTGCTATAATATGTTTTCTAGCTTCGCGAGTTAGCCACAAATAGAAGCCTAAGTTATGTATAGTAGCTATTTGTTTTCCTAACATTTCATTTACAGTAAACAAATGCCTCACATATGCTTTTGAATAATAGGTATCAACCCAAGTGATTCCCATTTCATCAATGGCAGAAAAATCTGCTTCCCATTTTTTATTTTTAATATTTATGGAACCGTAAGCGGTAAATAACATTCCGTTACGAGCATTACGAGTTGGCATAACACAATCAAACATATCAACTCCTAAAGCAATATTTTCTAAAATATTGATAGGTGTTCCTACTCCCATTAAATAACGTGGCTTGTCAACCGGTAAAATATCACAAACTATTTCAGTCATAGCGTATAGTTCATCAGCTGGTTCACCTACTGATAAGCCCCCAATAGCATTCCCTACCGCTTCTCTTGATGCTATAAACTCTGCTGATTGTTTACGCAAATCTTTATAGGTACTTCCTTGAACTATTGGAAAAAAAGCTTGATCATGGCCATATTTAACAGGTGTTTCCCCAATATGTTTTATACACCTATCCAACCAACGGTGCGTCATATGCATTGATCGTCTAGCGTAATTATAATCACAAGGGTATGGTGTACATTCATCAAATGCCATGAAAATATCAGCACCTATGCTTCTTTGAACATCCATTGAAAATTCTGGGGAAAAAAAATGGTACGAACCATCAATATGCGATTTAAACTTTACTCCTTCTTCCTTAATTTTTCTATTAGAAGAAAGCGAATAAACTTGGTATCCTCCAGAATCAGTTAAAAGATTCCTATCCCAATTCATAAATTTATGCAAGCCTCCTGCTTTTTCCATGATTTCCATACCAGGACGTAAATACAAATGGTAGGTATTTCCCAAAATAATGTCGGGATTTATTTCATTTTTAAGCTCTGTTTGGTGCACTCCTTTTACTGTACCAATAGTTCCTACTGGCATAAATATAGGAGTTTCAATAACCCCATGATCGGTAGTCATTTTCCCTGCTCTTGCTTTAGTTTGAGTATCTTTTGCGTTTATTTCAAATTGCATATATCAAAATCAATTCCCTTATGTAATTACACAAAGTTGTGGATTAATATTCTTTTCATTGAGGAAAACCTCGGTTTATAAAACGACGTTTATCGTTTAATAATGGAAGCAAATATAACAACTAATAGATAAGTAAATCTTAATAAAATCAAAATTGTTAGTAAAACAGAATATTAGTTCATAATTGCTTTGATAATAGTTTTTATAATAGGCATTAAAAATCTATTTTTGCAGCATATTTTAACAACTCAAACATGTCAACACAACAGTTACAAGATCAAGTTATTCAAGTTCGTAGAGATATTTTACGAATGGTACACAAAGTAAGTTCTGGTCACCCAGGAGGTTCCTTAGGATGTGCCGAATTTTTAGTTTGTTTATACAATGAAGTAATGAAACATGACACCAACTTTAAAATGGATGGTTTCAATGAAGATTTATTCTTTTTATCAAACGGACATATTTCTCCAGTATACTATAGCGTATTAGCTAGAAGTGGTTATTTTCCGGTATCAGAACTAAATACATTCCGCTTGTTAAACACCCGTTTACAAGGTCACCCTACAACTCATGAAGGTTTGGATGGTATCCGAATTGCTTCTGGATCATTAGGTCAAGGAATGAGTGTTGCTATTGGAGCAGCTTTAACTAAAAAGTTAAACGGTGAAGATACTACTGTGTATAGTTTACATGGTGATGGAGAATTGCAAGAAGGGCAAATTTGGGAAGCTGCAATGTATGCTGCTGGAAACAAAGTTGACAACTACATAGCTACTGTTGATTACAACAAAAAACAGATAGATGGTGCTACAGACGATGTATTGCCTTTAGGAGATTTAAAAGCGAAATTTGAAGCTTTTGGATGGGATGTTTTAGATGTAAAACAAGGTAATGATATTGATACAATTCTAAAAGCATTAGCAGAAGCTAAAAGCAGAACAGGAAAAGGAAAACCAGTTTGTATTTTATTACATACGGAAATGGGTAATGGAATTGACTTTATGATGGGGACACATGCATGGCATGGTAAAGCTCCTAATGATGAACAATTAGCAGAAGGCTTAAGACAAAACCCTGAAACTTTAGGAGATTATTAATTTACAACTAAAACCGATTTCCGATTTCACGGAAAATAAATATGAAAAAATATATAGATCAAGGTAAAAAAGATACTCGTTCTGGTTTTGGAGCTGGTTTAGCTGCTGTAGGAAAAGCAAACGAAAATGTGGTTGCTTTATGCGCCGATTTAGTTGGCTCATTAAAAATGGATGAATTTATCGGGAATAATCCTGAACGTTTTTTCCAAATGGGAATTACTGAAGCTAACATGATGAGTGTTGCTGCAGGAATGACTATTGGTGGTAAAATTCCTTTTACAGGAACTTTTGCTAATTTCTCTACAGGTAGAGTTTATGACCAAATTCGTCAATCAATTGCATATTCTGATAAGAATGTAAAAATATGTGCTTCTCACGCTGGATTAACTTTAGGTGAAGATGGTGCAACACACCAAATATTAGAAGATATTGGATTAATGAAAATGTTACCAGGAATGGTCGTTATCAATCCATGTGATTATAACCAAACAAAAGCTGCTACTGAAGCAATTGCTGAATATGTTGGACCAGTATACTTACGTTTCGGACGACCAAAAGTAGCTAACTTCACCCCTATTAATCAAAAATTTGAAATAGGAAAAGCTTTACAATTAACTGAAGGTACAGATGTAACTATTGTTGCTACCGGACATTTAGTTTGGGAATCATTAAAAGCTGCTGAAGTATTAGAAGCTAAAGGAATTTCTGTTGAAGTAATTAATATTCACACAATAAAACCCTTAGATAAAGATGCTATTTTAGCATCGGTAGCTAAAACAGGTTGTATTGTTACTGCTGAAGAGCACAATCATTTAGGTGGTTTAGGAGAAAGTATTGCTAGAGTTTTAGCTCAAAATAATCCTACTCCTCAGGAGTTTGTTGCTACAAATGATACTTTTGGAGAGTCAGGAACTCCAGAACAATTAATGAAAAAATATGGGTTAGACGATACTGCTATTATAAATGCAGTTGAAAAAGTTATTTCTCGAAAGTAAATACTTTTATTAGTGTTTTAAGGTTAATCACCCCTTATTAAAAGCCACTTATTTTAAGTGGCTTTTTTTTATTTAGCTATATCATCCTCAAAATAGACTTCCCTAAAACCTAATTATAAAGAAAAGGTAATTTATTATTTCCCAAAATGAACTCTAGACATTCTTTTTGAGTAGAAAAAGTAAGGACTAATACTGAAAACAGTAAGCGTTTTACTTACTGAAAATGAATACTATATTAGTATGGGCTACAAATATCAGTCACAAGCACCACAAAACATATGCACTTATTTTTTTGTATATTTGGGAGTGACTATTTAAAAATATAAACACAATTGTGTTTATTTATTAGTTAATGCCAATTGTCCTTTTACTTAAAAATAGCACGGAATCAAAGTGTTTTGTTCTTCACCAGTTTTACGCAGTGAACACTTATTTTAGTCAGTACTAATTCGCTTTTTTAAAATTGCTTTTTAGGTCGGTAATTGCAAAAGTCGGGTACACGAAAAGTCTCTTGAGTTTTGTGCTTAATTAAAATATTCGCTTGAGCGCCCAATCAACAGTTAGTCACAGGAAGTGTACTTTTTTACGTCATTTTGCTCGGATATTTGTCGTGTAAATCAAGTTAAACTAGTTAACACGAGATGTAGAATTCTTGCTAAATTATCGTATAAAATCGAGCAATTAAAGTCTGTTTCTGCCTTCCACTCTGCTCTGCTAAAAAGCAATTTTAAAAAAATAATTGTGTATTTGTGAGGCTTGGGTTCTTGAAAAATGGCACTAACAATATATATAAAACATAGCTGTAAATCGCTTTACCAAAGGGTTTGTGTGTTTACAAACCACGCCAATATTTAAATTATAGTTTT
>Ga0209395_1004421_pt1 | contig 16530 bp, 13 predicted proteins | sample GOMGulsemesocosm_3_FD_184635 | JGI IMG/M metagenome (GOLD analysis project Ga0209395, IMG submission 184635) | Methane-oxidizing microbial communities from mesocosms in the Gulf of Mexico - GOM9D Gulf of Mexico (SPAdes) (version 2) | ecosystem: Environmental > Aquatic > Marine > Cold seeps... | reverse complement strand
TGTTTTGGTCAATCCCTTAATAGATAATGCGTTCATAATATTCCCAAGTCTAATGTAACCCAATCTTATTTCGGCGCTATTATACGCTATTAAATTATTAATTGACCAACATCAAAGGTGGAAAACGTCGTGATTAACTGAGAATATTTTCACCGTTTTAACCGATGGAAAGAATCAACGTTAAAAATGTTCAAAAAATATTTAAATTTATGCGCTTAGACGTTTTTATTATCAGTTATTCTAGTTAAAATAAACGAATGGAAGTTAGACATTGTCATAGATGATACATGGAGCAACAAATGAAGTACCCTCTTGCTATTTTATTAGCGCTTACCTTGCACAGCACTGCTTGTTATGCGCAGATTAAATCAGATTCGGCATCAACGAATAAGACCGTATATCCAAGCACTATTACCCTAGGTCAAATACAAACGAGTAAAATTCAGCAACAGGTTTTAGATTTCCTTACGCCTATTTATGGTAATTTAGGGATAGAGCTTAAAACGATGAGCTTACCGTCAAAACGCGCATTAACACTCAGTAACACAGGGAAGTTAGATGGTGAGTTGTTACGTGTTCCAGGCATTACAGACACCTATCCAGATTTAATTGCCGTGCCCATTACACTTTATCAAATGCGTGTATTTGCCTATACCATCGAGGGGAAAAAAACCTTTAACAATGCCAGTGACGTATTGCATTTTAATGTGGGAATACACCGAGGTGTGCATTGGGAGGAAAGCTTTGTTAGCCAGTTTCCCCACCATGTTTCTAGGGTTGGCAGCACTATGCAAAAATTTAAATTATTAACTCTTGGCCGAGTCGATTACATTTTAAGCAGCGAGCAAAGAGCTCAAAAAGTGATAAAAAAAGACTACCCATCTCAGAATATAGTGAAGGTGTCTCCTATGTTAGGTGAAATAAACTTAATTCATTACCTTCACAAGAAACACGCTCATATCATTCCATCTCTAATGAATGAAATTGAGAAACACCAACGACTATTGCCACTGGTGCATCAACTTTAATCTTCTAGCGGTATGACTTTAGCAACATGGTCTAAATTGCGGTATTTTTCCGCATAATCAATACCGTAACCTACGACAAACTCGTCAGGAATGCTAAAGCCAATCCAATCAACATCAACCTTTACTTCACGTCGTGATGGTTTATCTAGTAACGTACATAACGTTAAAGATTTAGGCTGGCGCAACGATAATATTTCAACGACTTTTGACAGCGTATTACCTGTATCAATGATATCTTCAACGATAAGTACATCACGATCTTTAATGCTTTCAGTAAGGTCTTTTAAGATTTTAACATCACGGGTGCTTTCCATGCTTGAGCCGTAACTCGACACGGTCATAAAGTCTAGTGACAACGGTAAATCGACGGCGCGACATAAATCAGCAAGAAAAACTACAGAGCCGCGCAACAAGGCGACCATCAATAAGTTTTCTGAGTCTTTGTAATGTGTTTCTATCAGTTTACCGAGTTCAACGACTTTGTCGTTAATTTCTTCTTTGCTGATCATCACTTGTGTCGTGTGTTTAATCATTGCTAATCCTAACGTTTTTTAGAATCAACGATCCTAGCTATTAACGTTCCTCAACGCTAATAGCCCAGACACACTTGTGAAGTCGATCACTATATTTATTTAGTTATTGCGATCATCTTGAGCCATCCACGGTAATACCAGCGATTGCTCAACCTTTAAATGGTCAAGTATACGGGCCACCATAAAGTCAATAATTTCTTCCAGTGACTGTGGTTTATGATAAAACCCTGGTGCCAACGGCATGATGGTAACGCCTAATTTAGATAGACTTAGCATGTTTTCTAAGTGGATTGGTGATAATGGACTTTCTCGCCACGCAATGATCAATTGACCACGTTCTTTCAAAATAACATCGGCAGCCCGCTCAATCAGGTTATTGCTGGCACCGTGGCTAATCGCCGATAAAGTGCCCATAGAACACGGACAAATAACCATTTGTTTAGGTGATGATGATCCCGAAGCCGGCGCGCTAAACCAATCACTTTTTTCAAGTAACTGTATCTGATTTTCTTGGGCATTAAAGTGAGCGGTTAAAAATGCTTGAGCCTGTAAATGATCTTGGGGAATGGCTAAATCAGTTTCAGTGGCTAACACAATTTTAGCGGCATCAGACAATAATAAATAAACTTGGCTGTTGGCGGCCAACAGTTGATGCAACAAGCGCAGGCCATAAGGCGCGCCAGAAGCACCAGTTAAAGCTAACGTAATACGACGTTCAAACGATGACATTAGGCATATTCCTTCTGTGCTAAGGCGTCCAATAATTTTTGATGAATAGCACCAAAACCACCATTACTCATCACCAATAAATGGTCATGAGGTTGACTCATTTCAACTACCTGCTCAACGAGCTTTTCTAATTGGTTTTCGATAAAGGCGATGGGTAAACAATCTGTCATCATGTCGCGCATATTCCAATTGATATCATCAGGCTGATACACAAAAATAACATCTGCTTCGATCATTGAGTTAAACAGAGTATGCTGGTGCACGCCTTGTTTCATAGTGTTTGAGCGTGGTTCTAAAATAGCGATAATACGTTGTTGCCCTACATTCGCGCGCAATCCCTCTAGCGTCGTGCGAATGGCAGTTGGGTGATGAGCAAAATCATCGTAAACGGTAACATCGTTGACGCGCCCTTTAGTTTCTAGGCGGCGTTTAGCATTTTTAAATAAAGTTAGTGTATCAATTGATTGAACAGGTGAGATACCAACATGGCGTGACGCAGCAATAGCCATCATGGCATTTTGAACATTATGTGTTCCAATAAGATCCCAGTCCAACTGTCCCACTAGTTTATTTTGGAAGAACACTTTAAAGCTTGATCCGTCTGCTTTGAGCAATTGATAAGACCAATCCCCATTATTTCCCATGGTTTGTTGTTCACTCCAACATCCCATGTCTAAAACGTCTTCACATGACTTGGTTTCCGTCGGCGTAATGATCAAGCCATTACTTGGCACCATACGGATTAGATGATGAAACTGACGCTCAATGGCTGCTAAATCGTCAAAGATATCAGCATGATCAAACTCTAGATTATTTATCACTAGGGTGCGTGGTCGATAATGGACAAACTTAGAGCGTTTATCAAAAAACGCAGAGTCATATTCGTCAGCTTCCACCACAAAAAATGGCGACTCTCCTAACTTAGCTGACACACCTAAACATTGAGGAACACCGCCAATTAAAAAACCTGGTCGTTGATTGTTTTTTTCTAAAATCCACGCCACCATACTGGCGGTCGTTGTTTTTCCATGTGTACCAGAAAGTGCAATCACCCAGCGATCTTTTAGTAAGTTTTCTAATAACCACTGGGGACCTGATGTATAAGGGATGTTGCGATCAAGCATAAACTCGACACAGGCATTGCCCCTACTCATGGCATTACCCACCACGACCAAATCTGGTGCAGGCTCTAACTGACTAGGATCGTATCCTTGAATTAATTCAATGCCACTTTCTTCAAGTTGAGTGCTCATTGGTGGATAGACATTGGCGTCGCTACCAGTCACTTTAAAACCAAGCTCACGCGCTAAAATTGCGATGCCGCCCATAAAGGTGCCGCATATACCTAAGATATGAATATGTTTCATGATTCTTCTATTATTAACTGTTTCTACGCGCATCATAGCAAGGGACTGTAGTAAGGGACAACAGTGTTATACCAGTACCCTTACCAATAAAAAAACCTATTGAGATAAATCCCAATAGGTCATAGCAGTTTACTGTATTTTAATGAGCACTGGCTTAATGCCATTCACTTAACTTTGGTGAGAAATTAACTCCCTTTGACTGTTACAAATTCAGGGTAAGCGTCAATACCACAATCAGCAATATCCATTCCTAAGTATTCTTCTTCTTTGCTGACACGAATGCCGATAGTCTTTTTAATGATAAACCACACGGCAAAGCTGGTTAAAAATACCCATGCAAAGATAATAGACGCACCAATAATCTGACCACTAAAACTTGCATCGCTGTTGCTAAATGGAACCAACATGAGACCAAATAATCCGGCTACACCGTGCACAGATACAGCACCAACAGGATCATCAAACTTGAGCTTATCAAGGGTGACAATTGATAATACAACTAAGCCACCAGACAATAGACCGATTAAAGCCGCAACTGGCAGTGATGGGGATAATGGATCGGCGGTTATCGCAACTAACCCCGCTAACGCACCATTTAATATCATGGTTAAATCGGCTTTCCCCCATAACACACGACATAATATTAGTGCACTAATCGCACCTAATGCTGCCGCACTGTTGGTATTTACAAATATTTTAGCCACAGAACTAGCATTTTCAGCATCAGAAACCAAAAGCTGAGAACCACCATTAAAGCCAAACCAACCCATCCATAAAATAAAGGTACCTAATGTAGCCATGGGTAAGTTTGAACCAGGGATTGGATTGACTTGGCCATTTTTTCCATATTTACCACGACGGGCCCCTAATAATAAGACACCAGCCACCGCAGCTGCGGCACCAGCCATATGAACAATACCTGAGCCAGCAAAATCAACAAAACCAAGCTTTGATATAAAACCACCGCCCCAAGTCCAGTAACCTTCAACTGGGTAAATAAATCCGGTGAGTACCACTGAAAATAATAAAAATGACCACAACTTCATACGTTCAGCAACGGCGCCAGAAACAATTGACATAGCAGTAGCGACAAAGACAACTTGAAAAAAGAAATCAGATTCTAAGGCATGATCTGCATCAGCGGCTTGGCCGCCAATAAAACCAGCAATACTTGGCAACCATCCACCTTCGGCGTTATCCACATACATAATATTGTAGCCAACCAAAAGAAACATGGTGCATGCAATTGCATACAAGCAAATATTTTTAGTCAATATTTCAGTGGTATTTTTAGATCGTACAAGTCCAGCTTCTAACATGGCAAAACCAGCCGCCATCCACATAACTAATACGCCAGAAATTAAAAAGTAAAAAGTATCTAAGGCAAAACGTAACTCTGTTACGGTTACAGCCATTTTTGTTAAGTCTTCCATTATTTATTCCTTAAAGTGCTTCAACGCCAAATTCACTGGTTCTAATACGAATCGATTGCTCTAAATCGGTCACAAAAATTTTTCCATCGCCAATTTCCCCGGTGTGAGCCGCATCAATAATGGCTTCAATTAATCGGTCGACAGCATCTGCTTGGCAGGCAATTTCAATTTTCATCTTAGGTAAAAAATCGACTTGATATTCAGCACCTCGGTATAATTCGGTATGGCCTTTTTGACGCCCAAAACCTCTAACTTCTGTAACGGTTAACCCTTCAACACCGACATTTGCAACGGCATTTCTAACATCATCAAGTTTAAAAGGCTTGATGATTGCAATGATCATTTTCATGATAAAACCTCATGCTTTGTAATAATTATTAAGGTGCAGTGGCCAACAATGTTTGATCATAACCACATACGTATAAGCTTGATTGCTAAACGCTTTATTACAAAAGCCGTACCACTAAAGTAACTAACTGTTACAAAAGGGTTTTACTCATTAATGATAAAAAACACCCATAAGATTTGCACCACCTTGGTGCGCTTATTTTACCTTTTGCGCCAAATTCGAACTTTGACTTAATATCTTGCTAAATTGCTTTTAAAGTGGGCAACCTCGACATAAACTCGAATGTGATAATCATCGATTTAATCGACAACAAAAATAATAAAAGGATTCAAGCAATGAGTTATACACGCCGTAAGTTTCTCTCTACCATTGTCGTTAGCGCATCTGCTGTTGCGCTAGGCGGATTAGCAGGCTGTGGAGGATCATCAGATAATACTCCTCGAACACCAGCGCCAGTACCTACGCCGACACCAAAACCCACCGGTCTTCAACCGGGCGAAATGTTTTTCCCTCAATCAGTGCTTTCAGGGGATCCTAAACCTGATAGTGTGATTTTATGGACCCGTGTTGAAGACGCAACAGCAGCTGATATTCAAGTTCAATTACAGGTTGCTACAGATAAAGAGTTCAGTGATGTACGCGTCGATGAATTACTTAATGCTTTTAGTGATAACGATCATTGCCTCAAAGTTAGGGTGACTGAGTTAGACCCTTACACCACCTACTATTACCGATTCATATACATTAATGATGACATTCAATATGTAACTAACACGGGACGTACTAAGACAGCACTAGCGGCTGATGCGGACCAAGAAGTGAAGTTTGCCTTTGTTAGTTGTCAAGACTATGTTGGCCGTTATTATAATGCCTACTTATCCGTCTTAAATGACCCGGATATCGATTTTATTGTTCACTTGGGTGACTATATTTATGAGACAACTGGCGATCCTGAATTTCAATCAAGCGACGGTCGTTCGTTTATGTTTAGTGATGTAGAAGGCGCTATCAAAATTGGCAAAGGCGACAAAGCTTATTATGCCGCTCAAAGCATATCTAACTACCGCGAGCTTTATAAAACTTATCGCAGTGATGCTGTTTTACGTGAAGTGCATGAGAATTTCCCGATGATTGCCATTTGGGATGACCATGAGTTTAGTGATGATAGCTGGCAAAATGTAGCGACTTCATTCGATGGCGCCAATGATGAAAAGAACTTAAAGCGTAAACAAGACTCTGAACGTGCATATTTTGAATATATGCCTATTGATCACGAGCACGCCAATAATAAAGCCGGCACATTTGATCAGGGTGAATTGGCTATCAGCGACGAGCACCTATTTCCGAATACGACCATTTACCGCGATTTTAATTTTGGTAAACATGTGCAGCTATTAATGACTGACTTTAGAACGCATCGTCCGGACCACTTGATACCTGAAGATGCTTTTCCAGGCACTGTAGTCATGGATCAAAACACTACAGCCGGAGTTATTGCGCAAGCTAAAGGTATTCCACTGGCTAATTCGCTGCAATTTGTTCAGGCTACTTTTATGCCATATATCAATATTGATGCGCCGCAATATCATGTATTAAAAACCGTTTTAACCGATGTTATTGCAGGTTTATATGCAGCAGACTACGTTGGTATGTTAGGTGATGATACCCAAACAGCATCAACGAAAGCCGCGCAAATGGCCGCAAGCGTAGTAAAAGGTAATTTAGTGATTGATTACTTGAATGAAGTGATTAAACAAATTCCTGCCTCACTCAAAGCCGTTTACAACATCGATGAAATAGCCCCAGATGGCTTAGAGCGCGGTATTGCATATTTCACCATGGGTAAAGCGTCACTGTTTTCAAAACTTGGCAGTCGCTACATGGTTGTTAAAGATGTATTTGACTTATACGCAGGCTATAAAGCCCTGGGCGATGCTTCATCACAAAATGTGTATGGCGATCAACAAACTATGTGGTTAGGCCAACAAATTGCAACGTCAACTGCCACATGGAAAGTGATGGGCAGTTCAGTATCATTTGCCCCATTAATTTTTGATTTAAGTAGCAGCCGTGTCTCCACAGGCGTAGCTCCTCTTGAAGCCATGTTAGAGTCAGATGCAGTGCCTGCCTTATTCAAAAATAGATTTTATGTTAATGCTGATCACTGGGATGGTTTCCCACAAGCCAAAGCAAAGATCATTAATGATTTATTAAGTCCTGCAGGTGTCATTACATTATCTGGTGATGTGCACTCAAGTTACGTCAGTGAACATGTAACCAGTGGTGTGACAGGGCTAAGAAGTTATGGCTTCACTACCTCGTCAATATCATCTGGCACCCAAGGCAGTTTCATTGATGATGCATTACAAGGTCTCGCAAATTCATTAGCGCCAGATTCAGCTGAAACATTTAAAGCACTCAACCCCTTCTTTAACTTGCTAACAAAAACGGCCAGTCAGCGCAGTGATGTCCCGACAAAACTTGCGATGTCAGAGCTTTGGAAACACGGCATTGGCATAGTCACAGCTAACAGCGAGAGCTTTACAGTTGATTTGCATCAGTTTGCCTCAACCGGGGATATTGACTATATAAAAGATAATTTTTACGATAAACGTGAGGATTTTTTAGCGGGTGTTGAAATCAGTAAATATCAACTGAAAAATGGTGCACTAACTATCGTCAGCTAATAAAGAGACGATGACAAAAAGCCGTTTAATCAATGATTGATTAAACGGCTTTTTTAATATGTATACCATTATCATTAATCATACGTTTTTGTTGTGGGAACAAATAGTTTGTAGCGGACACAAAAAACCCGCCAATTGAGGCGGGTTAATTAAAATACATTAAGTGTTTAGGTTAATTTACCATGACACTGTTTATATTTTTTACCAGAATTACACGGGCAAGGCTCGTTACGACCAACTTTCTCAGTTTCGCGAATTACCGTTGAGATAGACTGTTGTCCATGTGATTCATCTTGAGCATTGGCATGTTGAAACTCTAACTCAATTGCTTCAGCTTGACGACGTTGCTCTTCAATGGCATCTACATCTTCTTGTGCTTGCACTTGGATTTTACTCAGCAACACAATAACATCAGACTTTAATGACACTAATAACTCTTGGAACAACTCAAACGATTCACGCTTAAATTCTTGCTTCGGATTCTTTTGTGCATAACCACGTAAATGAATACCTTGGCGTAAATGATCCATCGCAGCCAAGTGATCTTTCCACAAGCCATCAAGGGTTTGCAACATCACGCCTTTTTCAAACTGACGTAACACATCAGCGCCAACCATCTCTTCTTTCTGCTGATAAGCTTCTAAAACAACTTCTTGGATTTTTTCCACTAAGTTTTCTTCATGCAGGCCATCATCTTCTTTAAGCATGGTCGAGATTGGTAACTCAATTAAGAAGTCTTCTTTAAGACGCTCTTCAAGTCCTTCAACATCCCATTGTTCTTCAAGTGACTGAACAGGAATATATTGACGAATTGTACTTTCAACAACATCAGTACGTATATTGCTAATGGTCGCAGACACATCAGCTTCATCCATTAATTCATTACGTTGCTCGTAAATTACTTTACGTTGGTCATTAGCAACATCATCATACTCAAGCAATTGCTTACGCATATCAAAGTTACGACCTTCAACTTTACGCTGTGCATTTTCAATGGCACGGTTAACCCATGGATGTTCAATTGACTCACCACGTTCCATACCTAGCTTTTTCATCATGCCAGTCATTCGCTCTGAAGCGAAAATACGCATTAAGCTATCTTCCATTGAAAGGTAGAAACGAGAAGCACCAGCATCACCTTGACGCCCAGCACGGCCACGTAGTTGATTATCGATACGGCGAGATTCATGGCGCTCTGTACCTAAAATATATAAGCCACCAGCAGCTAATACTCTATCGTGCTCGATTTTCCACTGTGATTTGATGTGCTCAATTTGTTGTTCAGTAGGATCTTTTAGTGCATCAACTTGCACCTGCCAGTTACCACCCAACATGATATCGGTACCACGACCAGCCATGTTAGTTGCAATAGTCACGCGACCAGGTTCGCCCGCTTTGGCAATAATCTCAGCTTCTTTTTGGTGAAACTTAGCATTAAGTACACTATGCTCAATTTTTTCTTTGGTAAGGAAATCTGATAAAAGCTCTGACGATTCAATGGATATAGTACCAACTAGCGATGGCTGGCCACGTTCTTGACAGGCTTTAATATCAACAATAATAGCTTCATACTTTTCTTGTGCTGACATAAAAATAAGATCGGCCATGTCATCACGAACCATAGGACGATTTGTCGGTATAACAACAGTATCCAATCCATAAATACTTTGGAACTCAAAAGCTTCAGTATCAGCTGTTCCCGTCATACCTGACAACTTATCATAGATTCGGAAATAGTTTTGGAACGTGATAGAGGCTAGCGTTTGGTTTTCATTTTGAATATCTACACCTTCAAGAGCTTCAATCGCTTGATGTAGACCTTCAGACCAACGGCGACCTTCCATTGTACGGCCCGTGTGCTCATCAACGATAATAACTTCACCGCCTTTAACGATGTAATCAACATCACGCTCAAATAAGATGTGAGCACGCAATGCGGCATTAACATGATGCAATAAACTAATGTTGTTAGCCGAGAATAATGAGTCATACTCTCCCATCAACTCATTTTCTTGCAGCATTTCCTCAACGAAAATTTGCCCAGTCTCAGTTAAATGAACCTGTTTAGCTTTTTCATCTACGGTAAAATGTCCATCACCCGTGTATTCTTCTGTATCTTCCTTTTCTTGTTTATTAAGCTTAGGAATTAACGTGTTAATTTTGCGGTATAGCTCTGAACTGTCTTCAGCGGCACCCGAAATGATTAATGGTGTACGTGCTTCATCAATTAATATTGAATCAACTTCATCAATGATGGCAAAATTTAATGGACGCTGAACACGCTCTTCAGGTGAAAATGCCATGTTGTCACGTAAGTAATCAAAACCGAATTCGTTATTTGTGCCGTAGGTAATATCACTTGCGTAAGCCGCTTGTTTTTCTTCATGCCCTAAACCAGATACACAGATACCAACGGTCATGCCTAAAAATTCAAATAACGGACGGTTCCAGTTAGCATCACGCGCTGCTAAGTAATCATTAACGGTAATGACATGCACACCTTCACCGCTAATCGCATTAAGATAAGCTGGTAGTGTTGCTGTTAAGGTTTTACCTTCACCAGTACGCATCTCTGCGATTTTACCTGACTGTAATACCATGCCACCAATAAGCTGAGCATCGAAATGACGCATTTTAAACACACGCTTGCTCGCTTCACGTACCACAGCGAAAGCTTCTGGAAGAATATCATCTAATGATTTACCAGTGTTTAATTGCTCTTTAAAATATGCGGTTTTTTGCTTGAGTTCATCATCAGAAAGGGCTTCAATTTCTTTCTCTAACTCATTAACTAAGGCAACAACTTTACTTAATTTTTTAAGTGTACGTTCGTTCTTGCTTCCAAATACTGAAGTAAAAATCTTTGTTAACATCTAATTGGCCATTTATTTTTATTTATTAGCAAATTGGCGTGCACTGCCAATCTATTTATCAAAAGTTTTAAGGGGTATATTCGTATTACTTGAAAATGCAGATCGTAGAGCATTTTCAGATAACACGGTTTTATATTCGCGGCTTATTATTATAGATTTGAGCCAGATAAGATAGCCCTAACATGACCTAATATACATAAATAATTGATCTACGATTAGTAAATGAAGTTCACCGCGTATTTATAAGAGATGGGGATGCTTATTAAAAAATCAATGGCAAGATGCACAGACAAAAAAAAAGCCGCTTTTGATAGCGACTTTTTTATTGAATATATTGAATATTAACGATAAATATATTTACGTGGATTAATCTGTTTGTCTTTATTTAACACTTCATAATGCACATGAGCACCCGTTGAACGGCCCGTATTGCCCATTAATGCAATGACTTCACCTTTAGAGATAACATCACCAACATTCACCTTAAGTTCTTTTGCATGAGCATAACGTGTTTTTAATCCAGCACCATGATCAACCTCAACCAGCAGACCATATCCAGAACGACGTCCAGACCATGTTACTACCCCTGCGCCTGTTGCCATCACGTCATCGCCGTCGGTACCAGCAAAATCAACGCCTTTATGCATGGTCAATTTACCGTTAAACGGATCATTACGCATGCCATAAAGCGATGATAACCACCCTTTTTTAATTGGGCGTCCCGCAATAAGGCTATCGTCATGTATTTCATGATTTAACATCACTGTTTCTAATAGCGTTAACTGATCTTGTTGGCTATCAATATGATCAACTAACGCATCCATTTGAGATAACAAAGCAATGAGCTCAGAGCTTTGGCTAATGCCTGAATACTGCTCAGGCCCACCAACAGCAGGTAACTGTTCAAAGTTAAACTCACTATAATCAGCCGTCTTAGCTAAACGTTCGCCTAACGCGTCAATTCTATTCATACGGGCAGTTAATGTCCCCATACGCTGTGCTAATACTTGCAGCTGCGCTGACGTCTGTTGTTTAAGTGATTCTACCTGTGTTTGTTGATTAGATAAAAAGTCACTTTTTTGTGCCACTGAATTTGACAATAGGGCTGGAGAGACATAATGGTCATAGGTGAAATATGCGCTAAGCCCGACAAGCGTAAATTGAAGTGCAACAAAACTCATTACGGTTTTTGAATTAATGTTAATACTAGAAAACGGACCACTCGCCTTACAATTAGTTTTGTTGGACGACTCGTTACTTGCTACACTCATACATACTCTCTGTTTGGTTAAACGCTTATGAACCCACGCCGTACTCCTGATTCTCTTCATCAAATAATGACAACTAAATCAGGTAAGCTCGCCAAAATACAACAAAAGGCGAGTCAATTACAAGTAATTAACCAATTTTTAACAAACGAGTTAATTCCCGGCAGCCATGAATATTGCCGAGTTGCCAATTTGCGCCAGGGCACATTAATTATTGAAGTAGCTTCGGGTGTATGGAAAACGCGTTTATCGCAATTATCTCACTCTATCTTAGAGCACATGCGTGAACATGTTTCACCATCACTTAGTAATATTGAATTAAAGGTTAACCCAGCGTTGTTCAATGACAAACCGCCAGCGCCGAAACCTAATCCTAGAAAAATATCCAATGACACTGCTCAGCATTTAAATGCTTTAGCAGAAAGTGCGCCACCAGAAATGGCGGCCACATTAAAACGTTTAGCTAATTTGGCTAAACGTTCTTAAACAGTAACGAAGTTGGTTTCACCGTAACAAATAGGTGATGTTTCTTCTTCTTCAAAAGTTACCATTTCAAAGCTATCTTGCTGAGCTAACATTTCGCGCACAAGCATATTGTTAATGGCATGACCTGCTTTAAAGGCTTTAAACTCACCAATAATGCTATGACCGGCTAAGTATAAATCACCGATAGCATCCAGTACTTTATGCTTTACAAACTCATCATCAACTCTTAAACCATCTGGGTTTAAGACACGGTACTCATCAAGTACTACAGCATTCTCCATGCTGCCACCTAAGGCGAGGTTATTAGCACGCAACAATTCGATGTCACTCATAAAACCAAAGGTTCTGGCGCGTGATATTTCACGCACAAATGATGCTTTCGTAAAGTCCATAGTGAGATGTTGTTTGGTATTGCTAATTTCTGGATGTGCAAAGTCGATAGCGTAATCAACTTTAAAACCATCATATGGTACAAACTCAGCCCACTTATCACCATCTTCGATACGGATCGATTTTTTAATGCGTATGAATCGCTTGGCTGCATTTTGTTCTTGCACACCAGCAGATTGTAATAGGAAAACGAAAGGAGATGCGCTGCCATCCATGATTGGAATTTCTGGGGCATCAACTTCAATAATGGCATTATCAATACCAAAAGCCGCCAGTGCAGAAGAGATATGCTCAACCGTCGAAATTTTATGACCTGCATCATCAATCAAACAGGTACAAAGTGTTGTTTCACGCACAAGCATGCCATCTCCAGGAATGTCTACACTAGGCGACAAATCTGTACGGCGATATATAATACCTGTATTAATTGGTGCGGGTTTCAACACTAAAGTAACTTTATTACCCGAATGAAGACCTACGCCAACCGCGTCAATTTCTTTACACAATGTTCTTTGCTTAATCATAAATTAGCAACCCCTATCTGATGTCAACATCTACAACGGCGGGCATTCTATCACAAGTTGCATCATTCAAACAATCGAATGAATAATGCAATCTTTAAGATAGTGAGCCCACCGACAGTTTTGTACTATCACGATCTCAAGCTTAACGTTAGATTAATCTGCTTGTTTTCGTAAAAATGCAGGTATATCTAAATACTCTAAACCACCACTGCTAGTGCTTGGTGCTTGACCATTAACTGCTGCTGCAACCGACTCTTCTTCAACCGTGGGTTCAACACTCATCGGTTGAGGTTTAGCTACAACTTCTTCAGGTTTAATCAACTTAATATCTGGTTGAACTTCTGCGCCAATACCAGTAGCAACAACGGTTACACGCAATTCATCCGTCATATCAGGATCAATAACAGCACCAACAACAACCGTTGCATTTTCAGATGCGAACCCTTTAACAGCATTACCAACTGTTTCAAATTCATCGATACTGATATCCATGCCAGCCGTAATATTAACTAAAATACCGCGCGCTCCAGCAAGATCAATATCTTCTAATAACGGACTAGAAATAGCTAACTCTGCCGCTTCATCAGCACGTTCGTCACCACGAGCAACACCAGTACCCATCATTGCAGTGCCCATTTCGGCCATAACAGTTCTTACGTCGGCGAAATCCACGTTAATTAAACCAGAGCGCGTAATAAGTTCAGCAATACCTTGTACAGCGCCAAGCAAGACATTATTTGCTTCTTCAAATGCTTGTAACAGTCCAGTGCCTTTACCTAAAACTTTCAACAACTTGTCATTAGGTATAGTGATTAACGAATCTACACTTTCGCTAAGCATTGTGATGCCTTGCTCTGCGTAGTTTAGACGTTTTTTACCTTCAAAATTAAAAGGTTTAGTCACTACAGCAACGGTTAAGATGCCCATTTCTTTTGCAACTTCAGCAACAATTGGCGCAGCACCAGTTCCTGTACCACCGCCCATACCAGCAGCAATAAACACCATATCGGCACCATCTAGGGCTGCCTTAATAGCTTCTTTATCTTCAATAGCGGCTTCGCGACCAACTTGTGGGTTAGCGCCAGCGCCAAGGCCTTTAGTTGTGCCTTTGCCAATTTGAATAGTGCTTTCTGCAGACGAATTACGTAATGCCTGAGCATCCGTATTTGCTACAATAAATTCAACACCTTCAATTGTTTTCTTCACCATGTGCTCGATAGCATTACCACCACCACCACCAACACCGATGACCTTAATTACCGCTTCTTCTGCGTGATCTGACATTAATTCAAACATAACTATCTCCGTTGTGCTTATTACACAAATTTAACTGTGTTGACACCAGTTTACTCTAAATTTTGATCAGTTTTATTGCTTTAAAAACAAAACGAAATCCCGACTTAAAACAGACTGGCATAGCAATTAAAATTCGCCTTTTATCCAATTTTTAATACGGCTAAAAAAACTTAGTCCGCTCTGTTGTGTATTATCGATGCGAGCATTCTCTCGCATAATGCTGCCAAATTTTAACAAGCCAACACCGGCTGCATAATTTGGATCTTGCACGTAATCGCTTAGCCCTTTTACAGGCATAGGGTTCGCTAATCTCACTGGCATACCAAAACATGCTTCAGCAAATTCAACCGCCCCTTCAATTTTTGCCGTACCGCCAGTTAAGACAATACCAGCTGCAATCTGCTCACTAAAACCAGCTTGCTGTAATTCTGTGAGTATCAGTTCATAGAGCTCTTGATAACGAGGCTCTACGACTTCTGCCAATGTGTGGCGCGACATAGTTCGCGTCGGTCTGCCGCCTACCGAAGGGACTTCGATGTTATCTTCTTGGCTTACCATTTGGCTTAGTGCACACGCATGTCCAATTTTAATGTCTTCGGCGTGTGATAAAGGCGTTCTAAAGATTTTAGCTATATCCGATGTCACTTGTGAACCAGCAACTGGAATCACCGCACAATGTCGTAACGAACCATTGGTATAAACTGCGATATCCATAGTGCCGCCGCCCATATCGACTAAACATACACCTAAGTCTTTCTCATCTTCCGTTAACACACTGTAACTGGAAGCGATGGCTGAAAAAACTAATTCATCCACTTTCAGTCCGCAACGTTGCACACATTTTTCAATATTTTTGGCCATATCACTGGCACAGGTAACCATATGTACTTGTGCTTCCATACGCATTCCAGACATGCCTATTGGAGATTTAATTCCTTCCTGCACATCAATGGCGTATTCAGTTGGCATAACATGAAGTATGCGTCGATCATCAGAAATTTTTACTGAGCGAGCCGTATGAATAACACTATCCACATCATATTGTGTGACTTCTTCGTCATTAATCGACACCATGCCTTTTTCGTTCTGACATGCTATGTGTTTGCCTGAAATACTCAAATTAACAGAAGTTACCTGGCAATCTGCCATAAGTTCTGCTTCATCAAGGGCACGTTGAACAGCTTTAACCACTGAGTCTAAGTCGTTAACACCGGCCTTTTCCATGCCTTTAGATTTCTGACTACCGATACCGACAATACTCAAATCGCCATCGGCCAAAATCTCTCCGATAATGACGGCTACTTTTGATGTTCCGATATCTAACCCTACGATTAGATCTCTTTCATTAGCCTTGCTCATTCTTAGCGTGCTCTCCTGACTGTTTCTTCCAATTAACCGCAAATCCTGCATCATACCTTAAATCGACATATTCAATGTCGTTCACGTCAGGTAGCACGTGTTTATATACTTTTAGAAAACGCTCAATGCGCATATTTCTAATGACATCATTGCCACGGCCCAGTATTAACTTACTGCCATTACCCAAGGTAACTTGCCACGACTGACG